>ENA-OWLZ01000354-OWLZ01000354.1-metagenome-genome-assembly--contig:-NODE-354-length-12636-cov-9.048883_pt1 | contig 12636 bp, 10 predicted proteins | sample MGYA00245341_ERZ651117 | MGnify/ENA primary metagenome ERZ651117 (study PRJEB26857, sample SAMEA4031763) | metagenome | biome: human; feature: oral; material: saliva | place: Philippines | collected 2014... | reverse complement strand
CTTCAACAAAAGTAAAGAACCTTGTTAGAGCGGATGTCCCGTCTGATTTGATGACAAATGCATTAAGATACAAATATGAAACAATTTCCACATCTGATTCTCCTGTAAAAATATATATGTGGCATGATATGAATGCCTATGGGCAGTACACAGATACAGTATATTTTGGTACGGAAGTACCTGGAGCTACAATATATACCAACGAGGATTGCAGCAATCTTTTTTACATGCGGAATTACTCTGGAGCTAATTTGCTTGAGGTTGAACGCATATGGGACTCAGCAAATCCAAGTACACCATATTTCTTTAATACAAGTAGAACAAAAGATTTTTCTTATATGAGTTTAACTCAATTCACCACACAAACAGGTTCTAAAAGAGTGGTAGATTTATTAGATGTTTCAAATGCCGAAAAATTAGATGGACTATTTTCTGATTGGAATAAAAAACTAGCAGAGGTTGGTTATGATATGTCCTCTGTTAGAACATGGAATACATCAAAAGTAAAAGATATGTACGCTGTTTTTCAAGGGTTAAATGAGTTAACTGAATTGAAAATGTCTAACTTTAATACTGCTTCTATTACAAATGAGCGTAATACTTCAAATATGTTTAATGGATTACGTAAAATATTAAAAATCAAATTTTAATTCTAAAGTTGGTAACTAAGATGGGAGAGCTATATGTCTAATTCATTTATCAAGTTGTTAGTCTCTCAATTGTTTGCAAATTTAGCAGATATTTTCTTTAGAGTAACAATCATTGCTAACATATACATTATTTCAAAATCAGTAATTGCCACATCACTAGTTCCCATTTTAATAGGGATATCCTCTTTTGTTGCGAGTCTTTTAGTTCCTTTGGTTACTAAAAGGTTAGCGCTAAATAGGGTTTTATCTTTATCCCAATTTGGAAAGACTATATTATTGGCGATACTGGTAGGAATGTTTACCGTAATGCAATCAGTAGCGCCTTTGGTAACCTATCTATTTGTTGTGGCAATTTCAATATTAGATGGTTTTGCCGCACCTGTTTCCTATGCTATTGTGCCACGCTATGCGACCGATTTGGGTAAGGCTAATTCAGCCTTATCAATGAGTGGTGAAGCTGTTCAATTGGTGGGTTGGGGATTAGGTGGACTCTTGTTTGCAACAATTGGTCTGTTACCTACCACGTTTATCATTTTAATCTTGTATATCATTTCTAGCTTTCTGATGTTATTTCTTCCTAAGGCTGAAGTGGAAGTGTTAGATTCAGAAACTAATCTTGAAATTTTGCTCAAAGGTTGGAAGTTAGTTGCTAGAGATCCTAGATTAAGACTTTTTGTATCAGCAAATTTATTGGAAATTTTCTCAAATACGATTTGGGTCTCTTCCATTATACTTGTTTTTGTAACGGAGTTATTAAATAAAACGGAAAGTTACTGGGGATATTCTAATACAGCATACTCTATTGGGATTATAATTAGTGGCTTAATTGCTTTTAGGCTATCTGAAAAGTTTCTTGCTGCTAAATGGGAAAGTATTCTTTTTCCTCTTGTAGCCATGGCAATAGTGACACTGACTATTCTATATTTTCCAAATGCACAGATGTTTTTATTATTTTCAGCTTTAGTTGGTGTGTTATCGCAACTAAAAGAAGTTCCTGAAAGTGTATTCCTTCAGGAAACAGTAGAGGAAAATAACTTGGTTAATGTCTATTCCGTTCTGGAAGTGATTTCGACATTAGCATTTTCAGTATTTGTTTTGCTAATGAGCTATATTACTGAGAGTTTTGGTATTAGCATAAGTTTTTGGCTATCAGCCATTTGTCTGGTGATAGAAGCTATTTTAATTTATATCAGACGAGACTATTTTAAATGAGAGACTGGTTAAAAAGTCTTTAAAATCAGAAAAGCGCATAGTATCAGGTGTTGAAAAAACTTGATATTGTGCGTTTTATTATGGAAAGATTTACTTCATTTTCTACTGAAATTGAGTTTTTGTCCAGCCCATCTAAATCCAGCTGTGACGTTTGCGATGGCCTTAAAAGGAACGCTCTCTTGGGCTTCTGTTTTCCCTTATATCCTAGCCCAGTTCGCAGGAGCGATGGTGGCTCAGATTTTGGTTTGGTTGCAATTCAAACCACACTATGAGGCAGAAGAAAACGCAGGAAATATCCTAGCGACCTTTAGTACTGGACCAGCCATCAAGAACACAGTATCGAATTTGGTTAGCGAAATCCTTGGAACTTTTGTTTTGCTCTTGACAATCTTTGCCTTGGGACTCTATGACCTTCAAGCCGGTTTAGGGACCTTTGCAGTGGGAACGTTGATTGTCGGTATCGGTCTTTCACTAGGTGGGACAACGGGTTATGCCTTGAACCCAGCTCGTGACCTTGGACCTCGCATCATGCACAGCCTTCTTCCAATTCCAAACAAGGGAGATGGAGATTGGTCTTATGCTTGGATCCCTGTAGTAGGACCTATCATTGGTGCGGCCCTAGCAGTCCTCGTATTTTCACTTTTCTAAGATAAAAGAGCTATTTGCAATAGAGTTTGAGACAGGAAGTCTCAGGCTCTTTTTTGATAGCTAAGACATTAATATTTTAACTTGTCTTAAAATAAGCTAAAACCAACTTTTAAGTTATGGTAAACAGTTGAAAATGAAGAGAATAAAGTGGTAAAATGGGAACAAGAAAAAATAGTAATTGTATATTCGCATAAAATTATTGAAAATTTGCAAAAAAGAATCCAACATGAATAAAAAGAAACCATTATATATTTTTTTAGGACAAACTGTCCTGTATTTTATTATTTTACTGGGTTTGCTTTATTTCTTTAGCTATCTAGGACAAAGTCAGGGAAGCTTTATTTACAATGAATTTTAGTTTAAAGGAGAAAAATCATCGTGTCTAATAAGCCGATAAAAGATATGATTGAAGCGATTGAATATTTCGCCCAAACTCAACCTACCTTTCCAGTATACAATGTCTTAGGTCAAGAGTACACTTATGGTGATTTGAAGGCTGATTCGGATAGTTTGGCGGCGACCATCGATCAACTAGGCTTGCCAGAGAAATCTCCTGTAGTTGTTTTTGGTGGTCAGGAATATGAGATGTTGGCTACCTTTGTAGCTTTGACTAAGTCAGGGCATGCCTATATCCCAATTGACAGCCATTCTGCCTTGGAGCGTGTGTCTGCTATTGTTGAAGTGGCTGAGCCAAGCCTAATCATCGCTATCAATGAGTTTCCCATTGAAAACCCAACTGCTCCGATCTTGAACTTGGAGCAAGTGCGTGAAGCTTATGCGGCTCAGAATGCGTATGACTTGCAACATCCGGTCAAGGGGGATGATAACTATTACATTATCTTTACTTCAGGAACAACTGGAAAACCAAAAGGGGTGCAGATTTCCCATGATAATCTCCTTAGTTTTACTAACTGGATGATTACGGACAAGGAATTTGTGACGCCAGAGCGTCCGCAAATGCTGGCGCAACCACCCTATTCCTTTGATTTATCTGTCATGTATTGGGCGCCAACCTTGGCTCTTGGAGGGACCCTCTTTGCCCTTCCATCAGCCATCACTCAAGACTTTAAACAACTCTTTGCAACTATCTTTTCGCTTCCGATTGCTATCTGGACTTCAACGCCATCTTTTGCAGATATGGCCATGTTGTCTGAAGATTTCAATGCTGAAAAGATGCCAGGCATTACCCATTTCTACTTTGATGGGGAAGAGTTGACAGTCAAGACTGCTCAAAAACTGCGCGAGCGTTTCCCAAATGCGCGTATCATCAACGCCTACGGTCCAACGGAAGCAACGGTTGCTTTGTCAGCAGTCGCTATCACAGATGAGATGTTAGCGACTCTAAAACGCTTGCCAATTGGTTATACCAAAGAAGATTCTCCAACTTTCATCATTGATGAAGAAAGAAATAAATTGCCACATGGAGAGCAAGGAGAAATCATCGTGTCTGGACCTGCTGTTTCAAAAGGCTATATGAACAATCCTGAAAAAACAGCAGAAGCCTTCTTCGAATTTGAAGGTTTGCCAGCCTACCACACTGGGGATGTGGGAACGATGACAGCTGAAGGCCTTCTTCTCTACGGCGGACGCATGGACTTCCAGATCAAGTTTAACGGCTACCGTATCGAGCTAGAAGACGTCTCTCAAAATCTGAACAAATCCAAGTATGTTGAATCTGCTGTTGCAGTTCCACGTTACAATAAGGATCACAAGGTCCAAAATCTCTTGGCTTATGTCATCTTAAAAGATGGCATCAAAGAACAGTTTGAACGCGAGATCGATATTACCAAGGCCATTAAGGAAGATTTGACAGATATCATGATGTCCTACATGATGCCGTCTAAGTTCCTTTACAGAGAGGAATTGCCATTGACTCCAAATGGCAAAATAGACATTAAAGGTTTAATTAACGAGGTAAACAATAGATGATGGATTTCCTACAACAGCTACCTCATATTGAGCCGTATGGGAATCCGCAGTACTTTTTGTACGTGATTACTGCTACCTTGCCAATCTTTATCGGTCTATTTTTCAAAAAACGTTTTGCCTGGTATGAAATATTGGTTAGTCTGTTCTTTATCGTCACCATGTTGACGGGTGGTAAGACCAATCAATTAGTCGCCTTAGGGATTTATCTGATATGGCAAATCGTACTGGTTCTTTTTTACAAGCAGTATCGAAAAACTAAAGACGGGAAATGGACTTTCTATTTCGTTAGTCTGTTATCTTTACTTCCTATCATTTTTGTGAAGGTACAGCCAGCTATTAATGGCACACAGTCCTTGTTGGGTTTTATCGGAATTTCTTATTTGACTTTCCGTTCGGTGGGAGTCATTATCGAACTCAGAGATGGAGTCATTAAGGATTTGAAGATGTGGGAGTATTTGCGTTTTCTCCTCTTTATGCCGACTTTTTCAAGTGGTCCAATTGATCGCTTTAAGCGTTTTAATGAAAATTATAAGACCATTCCTGAGCGCGATGAGTTGATGGATATGCTAGCTGAGTCCGTTCGGTATATCATGTGGGGATTTCTGTATAAATTTATCCTAGCTCATATTTTAGGCGAGATTTTGTTACCTCCTCTAAAGAATCTAGCTTTACAGGAAGGGGGAGTCTTTAACTATTATGTAGTGGCAGTCATGTACACATTTGGTTTGGAACTCTTCTTTGACTTTGCGGGTTATTCCATGTTTGCTATAGCTATTTCAAATCTGATGGGGATTCGTAGTCCGATCAACTTCAACAAACCCTTCTTATCAAGGGATTTGAAGGAGTTTTGGAATCGCTGGCACATGAGTTTATCTTTCTGGTTTCGTGACTTTGTCTTTATGCGTATGGTCATGGTGATGACGAGAAAGAAATTGTTTAAGAATCGAAATGTTACCTCAAGTGTCGCCTATATCCTGAACATGCTCCTTATGGGGTTCTGGCATGGGATAACATGGTTTTACATCGCCTACGGACTCTTTCATGGGTTAGGTTTAGTGATTAATGATGCCTGGCTTCGTAAGAAAAAAACGCTAAATAAGGAACGAAAGAAAGCAGGGCAAGCTCCCTTGCCTGAGAATCGCTGGGTTCAGTTGCTTGGCTTGGTTATAACTTTCCATGTCGTGATGATTTCATTCTTAATCTTCTCTGGATTTTTGAATGATTTATGGTTTAAAAAATAAAAGGAATTAAAAAATGGATATCAAATCAGAAGTTATTGAAATTATTGATGAATTGTTTATGGAAGATGTTTCTGGCATGATGGATGAGGATCTCTTCGATGCAGGTGTCTTGGATAGTATGGGAACAGTTGAATTAATCGTGGAAATCGAGAATCGCTTTGATATTCGTGTCCCGGTTACAGAATTTGGTCGTGATGACTGGAATACAGCCAATAAAATCATAGCAGGGATTACGGAGTTAAAGAATGCTTAAACGCCTGTGGTTAATCTTTGGGCCTATCTTCATAGCAGGATTGTTGGTTCTTTTACTAATCTTTTTTTATCCAAGTACAAGAAGCCATAATCTGACGGAGGAGAAATACTCTGCGGCTTCTGTAAGTGCAGAGAGCTTTAAGGAGAGAAGCCAAAAAGTGAGAGCTCTGACAGACCCTGATATGCGTTTTGTCCCTTTCTTTGGATCAAGTGAATGGATTCGTTTTGACAGCATGCATCCAGGAGTATTAGCTGAAAAGTACAATCGCTCCTACAGACCCTATTTTATGGGGCAGGCAGGGGCAGCTTCACTCAGTCAGTATTTTGGGATGCAACAAATCACGTCTGAACTTGAAAATAAACAAGCGGTATTTGTAATCTCTCCACAGTGGTTTACAAAAGAGGATCATGACCCGACTGTTTTTCAAACTTATTTTAACAATGATCAGTTGACTGCCTTTTTGGAAAACCAATCTGGAGATGTGGCCACTCAGTATGCGGCTAATAGACTCTTGAAGCAGAATCCAAGAGTACCGCTGAAGGGGATTGTTGAGAAGTTAGCTAAGAACGAGCAATTATCGGACTTTGATCATTCAATCATCACAGCTTCTGCATGGTTCAATGAAAAACAAGCTGCTCTTTTTGGCCAATTCTCCATTCGAGGTCGATTAAAGTATAAAGATCATGTTGAGAAATATTTGAGCAGTCTCCCAGATCAATTTTCTTATGAAGAATTGGAAAATATCGCTCGAAAAGAGGGCGAAGAAAATACAACCAATAATGATTTGGGAGTGGAGAACCATTTTTACAATACTCAGTTAAAGAAAGATTTGAAAAAGTGGGAAGGCTCCCAAAAAAATTATAATTATCTCAAATCACCTGAATACAATGATTTGCAGCTAGTGCTCGATCAATTTGCCAAGTCTAAGGTGAATGTGCTCTTTGTTTTTCAACCTGTCAATAAAAAATGGATGGATTATACTGGACTGAGTGAGGAAATGTATCAACATTCTGTCGAAAAAATTCGTTACCAGTTGGAAAGCCAGGGTTTCACCAATATTGCTGATTTCTCAAAAAATGGAGGAGATCCTTACTTTGTTAAGGATACGATTCATATTGGTTGGATAGGTTGGCTGGCCTTTGATAAGGTTGTAAATCCTTTTTTAAGCAATCCAACAACAGCTCCTAATTACCAAATGAATGACCGATTCTTTAGCCAGGATTGGGCTAATTACGACGGGGATATCAAAGATTTTCAATAAATAGTCAAAGAGCCTGAACCTTGGTTTGGGCTTTTTGTTCAGACTTTTTTTGAAATGTCGAAACTTTTACCCTGAAAAAGTCTAAAAGTTTCAAAATGATGATAAATAACGTATAATAGTAAAAAAGAAGAAAAGAAAGGGGTTTCAAAATGAAGAAACAGTTCTTGCTACCCATCTTGTCGACAGCTTTATTAGCTCCAGCCTTTTTAGCCAGTCAGGTCTATGCGGAGGAAAGTCCAACTGTAGCAGAGACAACTAAAATAGTACCAGCTGCAACAACCCAATCTGAGCCAGAAGCACCTACAACTGTCGAACCAGCGACACCCGTAACAAGTGAGGAAGTCTCTGAAGAAGCAGCAGTGACTCCTGTCAAAGAAGAACAAGATACTGTCATCTTGCACACCAACGATGTACATGGACGTATTGTGGAGGAAAAGGGAGTTATTGGAGATGCAAAACTTGCCACAGTCATTGAGCAAGAGCGTGCTAAAACCAACCAAACAACCTTGGTTGTAGATGCTGGCGATGCCTTCCAAGGGCTACCTATCTCAAACTCATCGAAGGGTGAAGCGCGCGCCAAAATCCTGAATGAGATGGATTATGATGCCATGGCTGTCGGAAACCATGAGTTTGACTTTGGACTTGATGAAGCCAAGAAATACAAAGAAATTTTGAAATTCCCACTGCTCAGTGCCAATACCTATGTCAACGGTGCTCGTCTCTTTGAAGCTGCTACTATCGTTGACAAGGACAAGAATCGTGAAGGTGATGAGTTTGTAGTTATCGGTGTGACGACACCTGAGACAGCTACCAAGACCCACCCTAAAAACGTTCAAGGAGTGACCTTCACAGAACCTATCGCAGAGGTCAATAAGGTTATCGAAGAGATCCAAGCTAAAGCCCTGGCAGAAGGCAAAGACTATAAACACTATGTTGTCCTTGCTCACTTGGGAGTTGATACAACAACACCTGTAGAATGGCGTGGTTCAACACTTGCAGAAGCACTTTCAAAAAATCCTCTCTTAAAAGGTAAACGCGTAACTGTTATCGACGGTCACTCCCATACTGTAGAATCAACTACATATGGCGACAATGTAACCTATAACCAGACTGGAAGCTATCTCCACAATGTCGGAAGAATCACTTACAAGTCTCATCAATTATTAGGAAATCCAAGCCAGATACCTGCTGCAGATGCTAAAAAACTAGAAGCCAATCCGAAGATTGCTGCCATGGTCAAAGAAATCAAAGAAAAGTATGATGCTGAAAATGCAGTAGAAGTGGTTTCGAAGAGTCCAGTTGAGCTTAACGGAGACCGAGAAAATGTCCGTGTCCGTGAAACAAACTTAGGAAACGTAGTAGCAGACGCCCTCTATCAATACGGACAAACGGGTTTTAGCCATCCAACAGATATCGCTGTAACCAATGGTGGCGGATTGCGTGAAACGATTGCCAAAGACAAACCAATCACCAAGGGAAATGTTATCGCCGTTTTACCTTTCGGAAATACCATTACCCAAATCCAGGTAACAGGTCAACAAGTCCTTGACATGTTTGAAAAATCACTCGGTTCCATCTTACAGGTCGATAAGGACGGCAAAACTGTTATGGATGAAAATGGTCAGCCATTGCTAGAGCCAAGCGGAGGTTTCTTACAAGTTTCTGGTGTCAAGGTTTACTATGATACCAATCTACCTTTAGGGAAACGTGTCTTGGCTGTTCAAGTTAAAAATCATACAGACGGTGCCTACGAAAAGCTAGACCTATCAAAAACTTACTACCTAACAACCAATGATTTCTTGGCTGCAGGTGGTGATGGTTATAGCATGCTTGGTGGTGTTCGAGAAGAAGGACCGTCAATGGATGCTGCCTTTGAAGATTACCTCAAGACAGCTGATTTGAACCAGTATGAGAAGATTAATCCAAATTCAAGAACTATTTCTGTGAATTCTAAAAACTTTACAATGCCTGAAGAGCAAGGTAAAGAGCAGAATCCAGCTAAACCAGAAAAAGACCAAGTTACAAATCCAACTCAACCAACTACTGTAAAAGTTGATTACAAGGCGGCAGATGAGTTTACCAACAAGACAACCGTAGCAGAGAAGTTATTACCAAATACAGGAAGCGAGCAGTCTATTTTCATGACAGTTCTTGGAATGTTCCTAGGGATAACTGCTCTATGGACTAGCCGTAAACAAGAAAAATAAGACATGCAGATGAAAACACCCATTGTGTTTTCATCTTTTTTCTTGACTCTGTACTTGGATGTGATATACTTAACTAGTAAACAAATAGACTAAAAGTCCTGTAATAATAGACAAACTATTCGAAGAAAGGGGCAAATCATGAGACAATTAGCCACGGAAATTGATCATTTTTTAAATGAAGTGATCCTGAAAGCTGAAAATCAGCATGAAATTTTGATTGGTCATTGCACGAGTGAAGTGGCTTTGACCAATACCCAAGAGCATATCCTCATGCTCTTATCAGAAGAATCATTGACCAATTCTGAGTTGGCACGTCGCCTTAATGTCAGTCAAGCGGCTGTTACCAAGGCTATTAAATCTTTGATTAAAGAGGGGATGCTGGAAACGTCTAAGGATCCTAAGGATGCTCGAGTGATTTTCTATCAATTGACAGATCTCGCTCGACCAATTGCTGAGGAGCATCACCATCATCATGAACACACCCTCTCGACTTATGAGCAGGTTGCCACTCAGTTTACACCAAACGAACAAAAAATTATCCAGCGGTTTTTAACTGCTTTAGTAGGAGAAATCAAGTAATGAGATACATCACAGTAGAGGATTTGTCCTTCTATTATGACAAGGAGCCGGTTCTTGAGCATATCAATTATAGTGTTGATAGTGGGGAGTTTGTCACACTGACAGGAGAAAATGGAGCAGCTAAGACGACTCTTATCAAGGCCAGTCTTGGTATTCTCCAACCAAGATTTGGAAAAGTCACTATTTCAAAGACAAATATTCATGGAAAAAAACTAAGAATTGCCTATCTTCCTCAACAAATTGCTAGTTTTAATGCAGGCTTTCCAAGTACTGTTTATGAATTTGTCAAATCAGGTCGTTATCCAAGAAAGGGCTGGTTCCGTCGTTTGAATGCCCATGATGAAGAACATATCAAGGCTAGTTTAAACTCGGTTGGCATGTGGGAACATCGGGATAAACGGATCGGTTCTCTTTCTGGTGGGCAAAAACAAAGAGCAGTTATTGCACGTATGTTTGCTTCGGATCCAGATATCTTTATCTTGGATGAGCCGACAACAGGGATGGATGCTGGCACCAAAAATGAATTTTATGAGCTCATGCACCACAGTGCCCACCACCATGGCAAGGCTGTTTTGATGATTACCCACGATCCTGAAGAAGTCAAAGACTACGCTGATCGCAACATCCACCTTGTCCGAGACCAAGATTCGCCATGGCGTTGCTTCAACGTCCATGAAAGTGACCAGGAGGTGGACCATGCTTAATCTATTTTCTTATGATTTTATGCAGCGAGCCTTTTTGGCTGTTATTGCCATGAGCCTCTTTTCACCAGTTCTTGGGACCTTCCTCATTTTGCGCCGTCAAAGTCTCATGAGTGATACTCTCAGTCACGTCTCGCTTTCGGGTGTTGCCTTTGGTTTGGTTTTGGGGATTTCTCCGACTATCTCAACCATTGCTATTGTTTTGATTGCAGCGGTCTTTCTTGAATACTTGCGTACGGTTTATAAGAGCTTTATGGAGATTGGGACAGCCATTCTCATGTCTACAGGACTTGCAGTTTCACTTATTGTTATGAGTAAGGGGAAGAGCTCTAGTTCTATGAGTTTGGACCAGTACCTTTTTGGTTCTATCGTGACTATTAGTCAAGAGCAGGTAATTGGGCTCTTTGTCATTGCAGCGGTTGTTTTAATCTTAACCTTCCTCTTTTTAAGACCTATGTATATTCTAACTTTTGACGAGGATACAGCTTTTGTAGATGGATTGCCTGTGCGTACCATGTCTATCCTCTTTAACATGGTAACGGGCGTGGCCATTGCCCTCATGATTCCAGCAGCGGGGGCCCTCTTGGTATCGACCATTATGGTATTGCCAGCTAGTATTGCTTTGCGTTTAGGGAAGAACTTTAGTTCCGTGATGATACTAGCTAGTGTCATTGGTTTCCTAGGCATGGTAGCAGGACTCTATATTTCCTACTATGCAGAGACGCCTCCTAGTGCAAGTATCACCATTATCTTTGTAGTTGTCTTTTTAGTAGTCAGCTTACTCAAACGTTATATCAAATAGGAGAAGTACATGAAAAAACTAAGCCTACTTTTGGCAAGTCTTGTGACAGTATTCTTAGTCGCTTGTTCTAATCAAAAACAAGCTGACGGGAAATTAAATATCGTCACAACCTTCTACCCTGTCTACGAATTTACCAAACAAGTAGCAGGAGATACAGCCAATGTCGAGCTCTTAATCGGGGCTGGGACAGAACCACATGACTATGAACCATCGCCTAAGGCAGTCGCTAAAATCCAAGATGCTGATGCCTTTGTTTATGAAAATGAAAACATGGAAACTTGGGTTCCGAAGCTTTTAGAATCTCTAGATGCGAAAAAAGTAAAAACGATTAAAGCTACTGGAGATATGCTACTTCTTCCAGGAAGTGAAGAAGAGGAAGACCATGACCATGGTGAAGAAGGCCATCATCACGAGTATGACCCACATGTATGGTTGTCTCCTGCGCGTGCGATTAAGCTTGTAGAACACATCCGTGATAGTCTTTCGGCTGACTATCCAGATAAGAAGGCGACTTTTGAGCAAAATGCAGCGGCCTATATCGAAAAACTACAAGCCTTGGACAAGGCCTATACTGAAGGGCTTTCTAGTGCTAAGCAGAAGAGTTTTGTGACACAACACGCGGCCTTCCGTTATCTAGCCTTGGATTATGGACTTAATCAAGTGTCTATTTCAGGTCTATCACCTGATGCAGAGCCATCAGCAAGCCGCTTGGCAGAATTGACTGAATACATCAAGAAGAATAAGATTTCTTATATTTATTTTGAAGAAAATGCCTCACAAGCTCTAGCTAATACTCTCTCAAAAGAAACTGGTGTGAAGCTAGATGTATTAAATCCTCTTGAAAGCTTGACCGAAGAGGACATGAAGTCAGGAGAAAACTATATCTCTGTCATGGAGAAAAATCTCAAGGCCCTTAAGCAAACAACTGATCAGGCAGGAGCAGAGATTGAACCAGAAAAAGCAGAGGAAACTAAAACAGTTCATAATGGCTACTTTGAGGATGCAGATGTTAAGGACCGTACCCTAAGTGATTATGTTGGCAATTGGCAGTCAGTCTATCCTTTTCTTGAAAATGGGACTCTTGATCAAGTATTTGACTACAAGGCTAAATTGACTGGCAAGATGACCAAGGATGAGTACAAGGCCTACTATC
>ENA-OWLZ01000344-OWLZ01000344.1-metagenome-genome-assembly--contig:-NODE-344-length-12763-cov-11.637630_pt1 | contig 12763 bp, 12 predicted proteins | sample MGYA00245341_ERZ651117 | MGnify/ENA primary metagenome ERZ651117 (study PRJEB26857, sample SAMEA4031763) | metagenome | biome: human; feature: oral; material: saliva | place: Philippines | collected 2014... | reverse complement strand
TCTTCTTTTTTTGCATTGTATTCTACTTTTTTATTTTCAAAGTAGTTATTACCTTCCGCATCGATGGATACGATGAGCGGGCCGAATTCTTTAACACGGCAAGTCCATAATGTTTCAGGCATACCAAGTTCACGCCAGTTAGCAGATTCGATTTCCTCTACCTCTGTAGCCGCCAATACTGCATTTCCTGCTGGGAATACACAGTGCAATGCACCAAAGTCTTTACATGCACGCGCTGTTTCAGGCCCCATACCACCTTTACCAACAATAAGGCGTACACCAGTTTGTTTTACAAATTCGTACTCGAATTTTTCCATACGCATAGATGTAGTAGGACCTACGGAAATCATTTCAAATTTATCGTCACCATGATCGCGTACGATTGGACCTGCATGTAGGATAGCACCGTTGCGAACATCTACAGGTAACTCACGGCCATATTCAACAAGACGACGATGAGCTACATCACGGCATGTTGTAATGTGACCATTTAAATATATAATATCCCCTGCTTTAATGCCTTCAAGATCAGATGCTTGAATTGGTGTTGTCAAAATATGTTTAGCCATTAGAATGTCACTCCTTTGTGAGATAAAATTTCGTACTTACCGTCTTTATCAAATACCATATGTCCGCGACGATGATTCCAGCAGCCAACGTTTACAGCTACAGAAATTACAGATGGGTGACGAGAACCATGCTCGATGTTTACACCCATAAGGGATTTATCACCGCCCATACCTTGAGGTCCAAGATGTAATGCATTAATACCATCTTCTAGTAATTGTTCCATGTACGCTGCTTTTTCATTATCAGCTTTAGAGGATACAGGGCGCATCAATGCTTTTTTGGACATAACAGCTGCTGTATCGATAGATGTAGCAATGCCTACGCCTACTAAAAGTGGAGGACATGCATTCAAACCATAGCTAGTCATCAAGTCTAATACGAACTTAGCTACCCCTTCATAACCTTCACCTGGCATCAATGTTTTGCCGGATCCTGGCAAGGAACAACCGCCACCCGCCATGTATGGGAAAATTTCTACATCATCACGACCAGGTACGATATCCCACATGATATATGGTGCAGTACGTCCGATATTTTTACCCGTATTGAATTCATCGAATGTTTCAACACAGTTATGACGAAGTGGTGCATCTTGTGTAGCTTGGTATGTAGCATTACGCAAAATTTCTTCCAATTCACCAATTAATGGATAGTTAGAACCAACCTTCACCCAGAATTGTAATACCCCTGTATCTTGGCAAGAAGGACGATTCAATTCGTAAGCAAGATCCATATTTTTATGCATTGTTTCATAAATTGTTTTAGCTAATGGATTTTTTTCATCCGCTGCTAATTCTTTAATCTTAGCTTCCACATCATCAGGTAATTTCTTTGCCATATAAGCAATGAACTTGGCAATGACATTTGTCATCTCTTGTACTTGTTGTTCTTTCGTACTCATCGTAAACCTCCAAATGAACTTTATTATTTAAAACTTTATAATCATTTCTGTTTCGGAACCTTAGCTCCTTTCGATGATTTCATTCTACTCTTTTTTCAGGATATAACTATCCAATTTACAAGTTGATTTTCGCTGGTAAAAGTACAAAAAACTATAAGTAATCGCCTATACCGTTATATTTCAACGCATATAAAATATACAATTTCGCCCATATACAAGCACAAAAAGAGCACTACTTATCGAAAAGTAATGCTCTTTCAACAGATATTTGGCGACTATTAAATCATATACAAAATTACCCATACCTAATGATTGTATATATGCCTAAAATAAGATACAAAATTATGATACTATGGTTTGCTTACTAGCGTATTTAATCTTTAATACTATGATTTCAACTTACTAACAATAGCTTCAAGATGAGCTTTCACATCCTCTAACTTTTGATTAGCTTCCTCTAATTCAACCTTTTGTGTAACTTCAGGTTGATATGGTACACAAGATTGTAACAGCTCCATAATATCCGCTTCTTGTGTAGAGATAATTTCCTTCCAATCATGTAACTTTGTTTTACGGCCCAATTCTTTTGCTTGCTTGCGATATTCTGATGGGGTCGTATGAAAATGTTTTTTAAAGGCCACATTAAAGGCTTTAATATCTGCAAACCCACAATTGACAGCAATACGCGCCACACTAGCTGTAGAATTAGCCAAACTAACAGTAGCCTCCCGCAGTCTCAAACGCAATACATATTCTAAAAAGGAAATACCTAATTGGCGTTTAAAGAACTGTGATGTATAGTTCACATTATACCCACCAATTTTAGCAATATCTTCTAATTCAATCTTTTTCTGATAATTTTTATCTATGTACGCAATCATCTTATCAAATGTAGCTACTGTCATATCAACAGGCTTACCATGAATTGACTTAACCGCATCAATCTCACTATACAGATCACTAGCCAATGACAAATAGTGATGCTCCAGCCATAAGCGATTAGCCGAGCTTTCACCGTCAGCCATCAACAACATCATCATAGCCGCATGATGGCGCAAGGATGTAAAGAATGAATTGTGGCGATTCGTTTCATCTGAACGTACTACAAATTGATACATCCCAAAGTTCTGATCAAATTGTTGAAAGAAATCCTTACCTACATGAATAACCAATGCCGTCGTATCCTGCTCTAATGCCAACGTAGCATGTCCCACTTGAGGGGAAATAATGATAGAATCGAGAGGTTCCATTGTAAAAACCTCACTATTACAGCTCATCTCAATGCGCCCCTTTAACAAGATAAGGATTTCCGTTTCTCCATGCCAGTTATAATGATACGTACTAACCTTGTATATATGGCTGCTAAAATCTATGTGATTATGTTTATATGTGTAGTAGAAATAATCCATAAGAATTACATGCTCCCTAGAAAATCAAATAATAATTATTGAATATCATATTTTAAAAACCAATTTTCTCTAATAGAGATAATGTAAATATAGAAATACCTCCACCAATCCCACCAGCTACTACTATTGTCAAATACGGAATATCAAGAACAGTCCTAAACGTTTTTAAAAATAACAATATCTGTAAAAGCCCACAGGTTAATGTTGTCCCTAGAATTACTGCTCCTGCAAAAACCATATTAACAATATTTGTTAATACCAAAACAGACATAAGCGAAAAAATAAATAACTCTACACTCTTAACTAAAAATATTTCAGCATAGGCATAAAAATAAACCATAAAAACTCGTTTTAATGTCAATGCTGCATCGGCCCCTTTTGCTATCAACAAAAAGATAGGTACGAAGACAATAGACATAACGATAAAAGTTACAAATGAACCTGCAATATTCATTCCAAGAGTAGGATTAATTAAAAGTTCCGCGAATGTTGTTGTAGATTCAGGCTTTAATAAATTAACACTTATACTACCAATAGTCATAATAAATAGCATCAACACTATATAAAACACAACAGCTTTTATAGAACCTCTAAAAGTTCCTCTAACTTGAAAGTATGGTAACCATAAGTTAGGGCGCACAACAGCATTAAAAATTTGTCTATATACACTAATAGAATCAGTACTATTAATCACAAATACCTCTCACGATAATTACGTAAAAAATGCATCCCCTACTAATATAAGGGATGCATTTATTATGATATATATATTTAACTACAGTCAACAGCAACTTAATTTTTAACTATTAAACCTACTCAAAATGTTGATATCCACATTACTATTGCTATTATACTTAATTCAAAATTACATAAGAGCTGTAATTGCTGCTGCTAAGCCGAAGAAGATACCTGGTGCATTGGCTAATGCTACTGGAATGTCTCTATGTTCTTTAAACAAACCATACGCCACCCATAATGTACAGTTAATAGCCGCTACGAGCGGTTGAATCCAATCACCTGTGCCTGGATGAGCAAGATTGTTCATAATTTGTGGGAAATAAGATACATACATTGCTACTGCTGTAACTGTTGCAACTTTACCTACGTTTTCCATGAATTTAATACGAGTCATTATATCCTCCAAAATTAGTAACTCAATACGTGTTTGTTATCTGATGAATCATATTCTACTCGTTTTAAGCGATATAACTATCCATATTAAAAGGTAGTTTTTTAAGCAAAATCATGGAAAACATATGGAATTATCATTATTTTTCTCACTTTAATCAATCTCAAATCTATAGATTCACCTATAAAAAAAGAGCACTACTTATCAGCAGTAATGCTCTTCTAAAAAATATATAGATAGTAAATATATAGAAAATCACCTAGTTCTAATTTTTCTATATACTATAAAAAATATTTTACATGAACATCAAAAGTTCCATCATTGCCACACCATACTATAGATAGTAATTATAATTCGCTAACAACATCGGCAAGCTTCGCTTTCAATGATTCTAGCTTGTGGCTCATGTACTCTAACTCCGCCTTTGCTCTAGCATCATCTTCATAAGACAAGAAAGATTGTAATAGGTCTAGTACATCTTGATTTTCAACCGAAATAATTTCCTTCGAATCTTGTACCATTGTTTTACGTCCAATTTCTTTCACTTGCTTACGATATTCTGTTGGCGTCATATGAAAATACTTTTTGAAAGCTACATTAAAGGCCTTGATATCTGCAAATCCACAACTACTTGCAATCCTTGCAACAGCCTCATCCGTACTAGTTAATTGTGTCGTAGCATCTCGCAGTCTCAACCGCAACACATAGTCCACAAAAGAAATGCCCATTTGCCGTTTAAAGAATTGTGATGTATAGGACACATTATAGCCACCTATTCTCGCAATATCTTCTAGTTCTAACTTTTGTTGGTAATGTTCGTCAATATACTCAATCATTTTATCAAAGGTAGCCGGTTTAATATCACCAGGTCTTGCATTTTCATGAATTTTTTTGACTGGATCAAATTCTCTAAATACATCCCCAGCTAGAGCCAAATAATGATGCTCTATCCACATACGATGAATTGGGTTTTCACCTTTATTCATTAACAACATCGTCATGGCCGCATGATGGCGTAATGTCGTAAAAAATTCATTACGACGTGTGCTCGCATCGGAACGAATAACAAACTCATACATGCCAAAATCCGAAGCATACTGTTGATAAAATTCATTACCTACTTGAATAACAAAGGCAATCACATCCTCTTCAAGCGCTAGTATTGAATGTCCCACCTGAGGAGAAATAATAACAACATCAAGAGGTTCCATCGTAAAAACCTCATCATTACAACTCATCTCAACACGACCCTTTAAGAGAATAAAAATCTCTGTCCCTCCGTGCCAATTGTAAGTATAAGTACCAACCTTATATATACTACTGCTAAACTCTATATAATTGTGCTTATAGGTATAATCGAAATAATCCATAGCATCTAACCGCTCCATATGCAAAAAGCATCTCTTCTAACTTATGAGATGTTTTCATTATCATATATTTATTTAACTGTGGTCAATAATATCTTTTAATATCTATTCCGATACATACTGTTCCCAAAATTAGTACAGGCCTGTTCTATTCGCAGCACGCCCATACATATAGTTTCAGAATTAGTACACGCCTGTACTATTTGCAACGAGCTATATATATGGTCCTAGAATTAGTACAGGTCCGTTGTATTCGCGATGAGCCTATACATGCAGTCCTAGAATTAGTACACGCCTGTTCTATTTGCAACGAGCTATACATATGGTTTCAAAATTAGAACAGGCCTGTACTAATTTAAAAAGGGACTCATGTATGAGTCCCTTGCAATTTATTATATTGTTGGTAAGATGCCTAGCAAATACACCTTAAATATATCCCCTTCGTGTACTTCGTGCACACCTTGAGGAATACAAGCTAAAGCATTAACGGTATATAGTCCAAGCATGCTACTGCTATTAAAGTGACGATTGGCTACAAAACGTGGTTGTCCATCACCAAATATGACCTTGCCTTGCACGTAGCGATCAAAGGCATTACGTTTAGATAAATCGCAGTCCATTATACAATTAAGTACTGGGGTGGACCAATTTTTAATACCTTTATATCTACGCAAGGTAGGTACCACTAGTAGGTGCCAACCATTAAATGCTGCACCAGGATTGCCAGATAATCCAAAGATAAGTTGACCTTTAGGCGTAATGGCCCCATAAGAGGCTGCACCTGGACGCATTTGGATGCGACCGTATAAGGTCTTAGCTCCTAATTTTTCATATATAAGAGGCATTGTATCAAACATACCTACGGATACACCGCCAGAGCTAATGATGATATCTGCTTGTTCACCGAGTTCAAGAACGCGTTTAATTTCTGAGTCTAATTTATCCGGTGCATCGCTTACATGATAATGTGTAACGCGCCGGAAACCTAAATCATCTAGCAAGCTACAAATCATCATGCGATTGGAGTTGTAGATTTTCCCAGCAGTCAACGGCACGCCCGGCTCGATAACTTCATGGCCCGATGTAAGAACCAGTATACGTGGCATCGCATACACAGATACATCGGTGCAACCTAGTCCGGTCAGAATCGTCTGTACCGTAGAGGTTATCTCAGTCCCCTTTGGAATTACAACTGTCCCTGCGGAACATTCTTCACCACGAGGGATAATATGGCTTCCCTTTTGTTGATGACCTTGAATGGTAATCGTAGAACCGATTTCACCAGTACCTTGCACCTGTTCCTGCATGATAACTGTATCACAAGTATCGGGTACAGGAGCTCCTGTCATGATACGTACAGCATGGCCAGTTGTTACGGGCTTATCCCATACAACGCCAGCACCAATAATACCATCGACGATATAGTCATCACGACCAGACTCATAAGCTAAGGCATAGCCATCCATAGCAGATTTATGAAAAGCGGGCACATCGGTAGGTGCCAAAACATCTTCGGCCAACACACATCCTTTTGCGTCGCCAACGGCAACGGACTCGATGCTATGATGTTGTTCTTGTAAAGCCTCATTCCACAAACGAAGCGCTTCTTCAACAGTAACGGCTATCATCTAAATTCCTCATCATACTTTGTATTCGGCACACCAAATCTGGTATGCATTGATCTAAATCAGTAACCTCTATGGTACCCACGCGTTCTATCTCACTGGATATCAGTGATTCTGTGTACCCTTCTCGAGTTACTTCTATAATAGGAAATATACCTTGGGTTCTCGTTTCTAGTATAGCAATATCTACAGGTAATTGCTGTACCAAATCATACAGATTAGATTGTTTTTCGGTGCGAATGCGTATGGCCGTTTCCGTTGGACCTGCAATTACTACGGCTGTGGCACCTGCTTTCATAGCAAGATCCGTATCAGTTCCTTCATAATCCATGTGAAAGCCATGTTTATCACTTTTTACAACACCCACAGAGAAACCAATTTGTTCTAATTCATTAACGAGTCGCGTCACCACCGTAGTTTTACCAGTCTTACGTTTTTCAGCAACCACGCTGATAAGTGGAACATGACGATCTGCGTTAACAGCCTCTGCACGGGCCCACTTATAATCCTCTATATGATTCACATTGCGTAAATGATGACAAGAATCACCTGCTTCAATAGTTACCACATTCCCTATAATATCTAATGCATGATGCAAAGATACATCCTCTCCTGCCAAAGCGGTTTGCAACAATGGAGCAATGGATGGCTTATATATCCCCACCATAGGTTCATAGCGTCCACTTTCACCAACAGGAACAATAACATGCCAGTCATCACCTTCTACTTGGTAGAGCCAGTCGTAATATAAATTAAAATCCATAAATGGCATATCTACGGCTAACACCGCATATGCATGACTCTTGCCTACAGCTAATGTGCTATATAATCCGCCCAATGGACCACTTCTTGGAACAGAATCCCGAACGATAGAAACTTTTTCTTTTTCTTTATTCGACAATGTGTCGATAATGTTAGCTTGGATGGCTTGGCCTAGACTTTCATCATCACCGATAGAAATGAGAATATCATTGGCATTATGTTCTAAAGCATTGCGCAGCGCATGAGAAATGAGACTTTCACCATTCGTCCACGGCAATAAAGCCTTAGGATATCCCATGCGTGAACTCAGGCCACCGGCCAAAATAATTACGCCTAAATTAAGCACCGCGTCTCAACCCTCTTTTTACCCCTTGATAAACAAACAACAACACAACAATATTAAGAATTCCATCTGGCACCATATAGGATGCATTATAAATCATAGAGTAAATCCATGGGTTTTGACCTTGCGGCGCATAGCTAGCAAACACAACGGCACCACTTGTTACGGACGCAAACCAACGAAGCGCAATAGCAACAATAGATCCACTAACAAGACCGGTAATATTGTCCTTGAAGTATCCGCACACACCAATAACACCATAGGCTACAAGATAATCTAAGATGATGCTGAGATAATGAATAGATGATTTAAAGCCCAGCAAGAAATGAAGTATACCATATACAACGCCAGCCAAAATACCACGTGTACCACCCCAGCGATATGCAAAAATCATGAGAGGTACCATGGAAGCGGCCTTAATGGAACCACCTTGTGGCATATGAAAAAGCGTAATAAACGATAATACTTGTGCAATAGCAATAGCTACACCAGCTTCTGCTATCATGCGTGTCTTGGAATGTTCCATTAAAATAACCTCCTACTAATATAATGGGCTGAACATAGAGAAAATGTACAGACAAGATACCTATAAAATTGTATAATAATTATATGAGTGTTTTTAATATTCGGAATGTATTGAAAATTGAAAATAAATTCAGTATAATGGTACAGGTTCAATTTATTATACCTCAAAGGAGATATAGAAACTATGATTAATACAACTAACATCTTCGATTATGAAGACGTACAACTGATTCCTAATAAATGTATCGTAAACAGCCGTAGCGAATGTGATACTCATGTTAAACTAGGTAATCGTACATTTAAATTGCCTGTAGTTCCTGCAAACATGCAAACTATCATTGATGAAGAGTTAGCTGAAAAACTAGCAGAAAAAGGTTATTTCTATATCATGCATCGTTTCCAACCTGAACGCCGTCTCGACTTTGTAAAACGCATGCAAGAAAAAAACTTATATTCTTCTATTTCCATCGGCGTAAAGCAAGAAGAATTTGCATTAGTTGATGAATTAGCGAAAGCTAACCTTATTCCTGATTATATCACAATCGATATCGCACATGGTCACTCTAATGCTGTTATCGACATGATTCAATACATTAAAAAGAATTTACCAACAACATTCGTTATCGCTGGTAACGTAGGTACTCCAGAAGCAGTTCGTGAACTTGAAAATGCTGGTGCTGACGCTACAAAAGTAGGTATCGGTCCTGGTAAGGTTTGTATCACGAAATTAAAAACTGGCTTTGGTACTGGCGGTTGGCAATTAGCTGCTGTACGTTGGTGTGCAAAAGCAGCTACAAAACCTATCATCGCTGATGGCGGTATCCGTGATCACGGCGACATCGCTAAATCCATCCGCTTTGGCGCTACTATGGTTATGATTGGTTCCCTATTTGCTGGTCATCAAGAATCTCCAGGGGAAGAAAAAATTGTTGACGGCCAAGCTGTAAAAGAATACTTTGGTTCTGCTTCTGAGTTCCAAAAAGGGGAACGTAAAAACGTAGAAGGCAAAAAAATCTTCATTCCTTCTAAAGGCTCTATCTTCGATACATTAATCGAAATGGAACAAGATTTACAATCCGCTATCTCCTACGCCGGTGGTACCACTTTACAAGCTATCCGCAAAGTAGACTACGTTCTTGTTAAAAACTCCATCTTTAACGGCGACCGCTAATCGGTTACTAACATACCAAGAGGGGCTACGATTCATACGAATCGTAGCCCCTCTTCTTTTTATTTGCAGTACTTAAGCGAAGAAACTATTCTTCTACGCCACAATCTTTACTCATTAAATAATATGCATATTTACCGATACCAGCACTGATAACAAGCAATGCAGTCAACACAATGAATGCAATGGTAAGGCTCGTACCATGAGCAATGAAGCCAATCAATGCGGGTCCCATCAAAATCCCCATATAACCGAGCATAGTAGATGTTGCTACTGCTTGTGTCATAGGAATTACATTTTGTTCACCCATAGCGGAGAATAGATTTGGCACAACCATAGCTAGGGAGATACCTAATAATAAGTACGTATACATAGACGCATGGCCAGGTAAGAATACGATGAGTGCCATGGCAATAGCACCTAGTAAGTAACCACCTACAACAACTTGCTTAGAAGTTACATGTTTACCGATTGTATTGCCAAGAAGGCGACCAATACACATAGTACCATTAAAAAGCATGACGCCCATTACAGCTTCTTGAATAGCTATACCTTTATCTTCAAATAAGTAAAGTGCACTCCAGTCCCCTACGGCCCCTTCTACCAAATAGGATACAAAGGACAATAGGCCAAAAATGATGGCAATTGGATGAAATGACAATGGACTTTTAGACTTCTTCATAACCTTTGCATTCGGATCACTACCAAAGGTTAACATAAATTGGCTAACTACAATCATCGCAACAAAGAGTATGATGAGAAGGCCCCAAATACTTTCATTAACAGGTAAAGATAATATTTTTAAGAGAACAAGCAATACGCCGGCACCCGCAAATCCACCGAGGCTCCAGCCCCCGTGATAAGCACCCATTAAATGCTTTTTACTAATCTTTTCTGTAAGAATAGCCTGTAGATTAGCAGCAGCACCGCTTAACCCCACACCAATACCAAAGAAGAATAATGCTATTGTGGTTGTCACAATTGTAGAACACATGGTAACAACAGCCAGAGATAACATGCCGATAAAACTAGCTAATAAAATGACTTTTTTACAGCCAAAACTTTCTACAAGCTTACCAGCTACAGCCATGGATAAACAAGAACCTACACCGAGCAACAAAATCATAGATCCCAATACGTCTTCGCCAATATTTAGCTTTGCCTTTAAATAGGGTACAAAACCAGCCCATAACGCCGTATACATACCAGGGATAAAAAAGGCGCCAAAGGCCCCACGAATATTAGATTTTGAAATGGAAACTTGTTCGTTCATTACATCCTTTCTGGTTTCTAGAACCGTTCGGCGAAGAAAGGCCCTTTTGTATCCGCTAGGCCGCGATAACATGCGTTTCTAGGGGAAACCATTTTAACTACAAGAAAATTATATTGAGAATATAGTAACCCTCTTTACATATAATGTAAAGAGGGTTCTTCAAATTTAAATTTAAATTAAAAATGTAAGGCCCATAGCGATAAAAATAGCAGGTAATAAATTAGCTAAACGAATCTTATTAGGCCAAATCATATTAATGCCTACACAGAAAATTAAGATGGATCCTACATAGGATAAATTGTCGATAGCCTGCTGCGTCATAAGTGGTGCCGCAACATGCGCTAAGGCCGTAATCAACCACTGCGTGATACCTACAGGAATGAAGGAAAACAATGCGCCCTTCCCCATGGATGAGGTCATAACCATAACAATAACACCATCAAGAATTCCTTTGAGTAGCAAGGTTTGGTAATCTCCTGTCAATCCATCTTGAATTGAACCGAGCACGCCCATCGCACCAACAGTAAACGTAAGTGATGCAGTGATAAACGCTTGCGTAAACTTAGGGTCCCCTGTATTACCGGTTTTATCTTTCACCCAGTCACCAAAGACCGTAATCCATCGGTCTAAATCAATGATTTCACCAATCACAGCACCAACTACCATGCTGATAATCATCAACAAAGGTCCAGTAGTTTGCAAGGAGCCATTAACGATAACCAGCATAAATTGCATAGCCCCGCTCATCCCTAGTAACAGCACGATGATACCACATACTACCATAAGGGTTTGTTTTAAATTGTCCTTCATAAATCGGCCGCACGTGAGCCCAATAATACTACCACCGATAATGAGCCCCATGTTGATAACCGTACCTAAACCAATCATCTTCTTATCCTTTCCCTTACGTATGAAAGTTATTATGAAAGTAGTATATCAACTATATCGATATCAATCAATATAAAATATTACAAAAGAACCGTATCTATGTTTCAGTAGATACGGTTCTATTTATATTAATCATCTATTGTCATATAAACCACAGGATTAGCCTCATTGATTTCATTAAAACAAGGGCAATCCTTACCGTGATCATTGATGAGACCACTAGCTTGTAAATGGGAATAGATGGTCACAGGTCCTACAAATTTGAACTCTCGTTTCTTAAGGTCTTTGCTAATGCGTGTAGATAATTCATTTTTAGCAGGCACCCTTCCCTCAGAATGGCCTTCATAAATAAGAGTCTTATGATTGGTGAAAGCCCATATATATTCGCAAAAGGATCCAAACTCGTCTTGAATGCGTTGGAACGCCTGTGCATTATTGATGATGGCCTCAATCTTCTTGCGGGATTTTAACATTCCCTCTGTACTCATAATACGCTCTATATCTGTTTCCGTATATTGAGCCACCGCATCAACATCAAAATAGTCAAAGCACTGACGTATAACGTCTCGTTTATTCAAAATCGTGAGCCAACTCAGACCGCATTGTAGGCTCTCCAAACATAAATGTTCAAATTGACGTTGGTCATCATGAATAGGACGCCCCCATTCATAATCATGATATGTCTGATACAGTGGCGTTGTGGGCCAGGAACAAGTGACTTTCATGAAATCTCCTTTCTATCCAATATTTTAAATATTTTTAAATAAAATTGCGAAAATTCATTTACATTTCACTAAAAATAT
>ENA-OWLZ01000342-OWLZ01000342.1-metagenome-genome-assembly--contig:-NODE-342-length-12846-cov-5.372528_pt1 | contig 12846 bp, 7 predicted proteins | sample MGYA00245341_ERZ651117 | MGnify/ENA primary metagenome ERZ651117 (study PRJEB26857, sample SAMEA4031763) | metagenome | biome: human; feature: oral; material: saliva | place: Philippines | collected 2014 | study... | reverse complement strand
AGCAGCTCCGTCGTTGCCATAGTAGCGTGTTGGGTAGTATGGATAGCGTGGAGAACCTTCATAATTGTATGATTTTGAAAAAGCGTTGCGTGTCATGATACCAGTCAATTGGTCAAATTGGTAAGTTTTACCGTTGATTGTAACCTCTGTGCCTTTGGCTTGACGGCCATCTTCATAGAAATAGTAACTGACGCCATCAAAGGTCTTCAAGCCAGTGACTTTTTGACCATTTTCATAGAGATAACTTGTACCGTTAGGATCCGTCTGCAATTGGTCAAAGTGGATGGCTTTTTCTTTTGTCGCATCAATACCCTTAGCATCAAAATTAAAGGTTACACCACGATAAGTAAGGACCTTGTTAGTTGTTGCAATGGCAACGTTTGTAGTGACTTTTTGGCCATTTGGTGCGGTGAAGGTCATAGGTGTTGAATCAAAGTGGTAGAGGTGTCCATTAAGAATGTCCCACTCGTCAAAAGTTGACCATTGTGATTGGCGGACGTTACTATATTTAGAGCCAATAATCTTACCATCATACTGATAAGGACCTTCTTTGATTTTACCGTCAGCATCTGTGATATAGACGCCTTTAAGTTCATAATCATTTTCACCAGTACGCTTGAATTCAGGATAGAGACCGTTTGTCAAGAGTTTTCCATCTGGGCTAAAGAGCTGAGAGTTGACGACTCCTGTGTAGAGACCTCCTTTAAAGGCATCATTATCAGAATAGTCGCTACCATAGTAACGGTTGCCATCAACTTCAAACCAACCAGTCTTGAAGGCACCGTCATTGCCTGCGTAGTAGATAGTTTCAGAGAAGTCACCGTAATGGTTAGTTGATGTATCGTGATAAAAGGCGTTGCGAAGGACAGCACCAGTTTCGTTGTTGGCGAAATAGTTGTTACCACCGAAGCTGAAAAAGCCTCCTCGAACTTGTTGGCCCTTATCGTTAAAGTAGTAGAGGTCCTTGTTAATGGTTTGGAAACCAGTGACCTTTTTGCCATTAGCGTCGTAGTAGTACCATTCTTGATCGGTACCTTGCACAAATTGGTTTCGATTTGTAGTTTGGGCAGCTTTAGCAGCCGCCACACCATTATTGTCAAAGTTATAAACCGTACCGTTTAAGGTAAGTGAGCGATTAACCCACTTGTCACCTGTATTTGGATCGAAGTAGTAGGTTTTGCCGTCAACAGTAACCAGTTGTCCTTTGGCTTGGACGCCAAATTCGTGGAAATAAAGGTTCTGTCCGTTAATGGTTTGGAAACCAGATACGGCTTTACCATCAGCTCCAAAGTAGTACCAAGAGTTGTCTCTGTTTACGAATTGATTTGTTACTGGATTTCCATTATCTTTATCGAAATAGTAGATATCGTTATTGTAGTAAAGGAAGTCCCCTTTGACTTGTTGGCCATTTTCATTGAAGTAATGAAGGGAACCGTCAATAGTTTGAAAGCCATGAAGCGCTTTACCATCTTTACCAAAGTAATACCAGTTCCCCTTATCGTCAGAAACATAACGATTGGTTACCATGATACCAGTCTTAGGATCAAAGTAATACTGTTGACCATTCAGGTTTTGCACGCTTGTCTTATAGTCGGATTGGCTACGATCTAGGAATTCGGTACGGAAACCAAATGGGTCTGAGAAACCTTTAGTTGCTTTGTAATTGTCGAAGTAGTACCAGTTCCCTGACTTATCTGAGACAAAGACATCATTAGGTTGATAGCCAGTCGCATCAAAGTAGTAAAGATTGCCATTCTCAGTAACGAAGTCATCTTTGACCATCTTGCCATCTTTGTTGAAGTAGTAGTAACCAAAGTACTTATGGTTTGCATAATCAAGATATTGGCGACCTGTTACCCGACGACCATTGTCTTTATCGAAATAGTAGCTATCACCATTAATAGTGATGATTTCGTTTTTAGCTTGTCTACCATCTTCGTGGAAGTAGAGGTTAAAGCCATCAATGTTCTGAGCACCAGTGACGGGTTTGCCATCTTTTCCGAGGTAATACCAGTTGTGGTTATTATCTTCGATAAACTGGTTGCGTTTGTTAGTTTCAGGCAGAACTGCTGTCAGACGTCCTTGTGCATCAGCATTGTAGGTTTGACCATCGATGTTGATAGAGGTATTGGTTACCTTACGTCCATTGTCCTGGTCATAGTAGAAAGATTGTCCATTTTCAGTGATAATTTCCCCCTTGGCTTGCTTTCCATTCTCGTGGAAATAAAGGTCGAAATGGTCAACGTTTTGAGCACCAGTCAGATTTTTTCCATCTTTAAGGTAGTACCAGTTGCCTTCAGCATCGCTCTTGAACTGACCACCAGAAACGACAGCAGTTTCAACAGATTCTGGTGCTTGACTGTTTACGTCAGTAGCTGTGCTAGCTGCTTCTGAAGTTGAAGTAGCAGTTCTTGTTTCGCCACTAGCCAAATTGTAAGTGCTACTTGCTTGGTCTTCTTTAAGGACTGGCTGCTTATCAGCTGTAACGGTAGCAGTTGAATCAGTTGTCTTATTGGTTGCGACTTGATCAGCTTTTGTCGTAGCTACAGTTGTTTCTGTGACGACAAAATCTGGATTTTGGCTGACGCTTTCAGGTGTGCTAGCTGAGGTGACTTGATTCGTAGCTTGCTCGTCGGCAGAGACACCAACACCAATCAATGAGGCACCAAGTGCCAAACCAGACACTGCGATAGTGACCCATTGTTTCTTCACTTTATGAAGTTTAAAATGAACTTTATTTTCCATAAAAGTTCCCCTTTTCCTTTTAATGCCACCATTCTAACATCTTTCATTAGAAGAATCAAACGCAATTGGTATCCTTTTCATAGCCTTTTCTAAAGATTTTAAATGTTCCGTAATTTACTAAAACTGCAGAAAAATGGACAAGGAAAGGAAAATTTTGAGCAAGTGGTTTTTGATAGATAAAGGCAACACATTAGAAAATCCTTGTCACGAAATCCTAATGTTGAACATACTTTTTAATAATAGAGGTATAAAAATACAGAAATGGGTCTGTTTTAGGCCTAAAATATGGTATAATAGTACGGTATTTCTCAAAAAATGGAGTATAAAAATGAGTATTTTTCGTAAAAAGGATGTCGGTTTGGCTCAAACCGAGATGAAACGGCATCTGACCCTCAGGGATGTCGTCCTCTTGGGGATTGGTGCCATGGTCGGAACCGGTATCTTTACCATTACCGGTACCGCAGCATCAACCTTGGCGGGTCCAGCCCTGATTATTTCGGTTTTGATTTCAGCCGTTTGTGTGGGGATGTCAGCCATTTTCTTTGCTGAGTTTGCCTCACGTTACCCATCGGCTGGTGGTGTTTATGGTTATCTCTATGCTGTCTGGGGGGAGTATCCTGCCTGGATGGGTGGCTGGTTGACCATGATTGTCTTTATGAATGCTGTATCCAGTGTGGCCTCTGGTTGGGGTGCCTACCTCAAGGGACTACTGGCTAGCTTTGGTCTTAAGTTGCCTCAAGCCATCAGTGGACCTTTCAATCCCAGTCAAGGCACTTACATTGACCTCTTGCCAGTCTTGGTCTTGGTCTTGGTGACGGCTCTTCTTCTCATGAATTCTAAACAGGCTTTACGTTTGAACTCCCTCTTGGTAGTGCTCAAATTTTCAGCCTTAGCAGTCTTTATCTTAGTGGGTCTCTTCCATTTGAATCCTAGCAACTGGGCAGATTTTGCACCATTTGGCTTTGGGCAAATTTATGGAGGAAAGACAGGAATTATGGCGGGTGCTTCTCTCATGTTCTTTGGTTTTCTTGGATTTGAATCCATCTCTATGACAGTAGATGAGATTAAGGAACCGCAAAAGAATGTTCCTCGAGGTATTGTTCTTGCTTTGATTATCGTTGCTTCACTTTATGCGGTGGTTTCATTAGTCTTGACGGGAGTTGTCCACTATACCAAGTTAAATGTCGACGATGCTGTAGCTTATGCCCTTCGTTATATTGGTGTGCCTTGGGCAGCCAATTATGTATCGGTAGTTGCTATTATGACCTTGATTACCGTATGTATTTCCATGGCCTATGCCCTTAGTCGCATGGTTTATAGCTTGGCGCGTGATGGATTTCTGCCACAAACTTTCCAAAAGGTTTCAAAGACCCATAAGGTTCCACATCATGCGACACTTTTGACTGGTATTCTTTCAGCTATCTCAGCAGGTATCTTCTCATTGGCTAATATGGCATCCTTGGTTAATATTGCAACTTTGGCTTATTTAGTCCTCTTGGCTATTGCTCTTATCATTCTTCGTAAGGACAAGGGGTTGCCACAGAAGGATGAGTTTAAGGTTCCATTTGTTCCGGTCTTGCCAATTCTTTCTATTATTGTCTGTCTCTCATTTATGAGTCAGTACAGTTGGCAAACCTGGTTAGCCTTTGGCATAGCAGTGCTAATTGGTTCAGCTATTTATTTTTGCTACGGTTACAAACATTCTAAGTATTAAGATGAAAACGGTAGAGCCCTTTTGGCCTACCATTTTTTGATATTTGAAGTAGAGACAGACTATCTCGCAATTTGATTTTTATGGGACAAAAGACAGTAACTAGCTCACCTTTCGGCTTGTATGCAGTTAGCTAGGTCCCCCTTTCCCAAGGAAAATGAACTGAGCGTTATCCTTGAAAGTAAAAGAAGTTCCGTTTGTATTATTGAAACAACTAAAGTTGTGGTTCTTCCTTTTAAACAAGTCAGCGTTGACCATGCTTGCAAGGAAGATGAAGGAAATCAAAGCCTGACTTACTGCAAAAGATTCATGAAGACCTCTTTAGCAAATGGTTGCATGGGGCTGGACTGAATTTTAACTAGGACAGTCTAGTTGTTTTGGAAGAATTTAGACTGGTCTATCCTAGAGATTGAAAGTTCCCAATATCTTGGGGACTTTTTTACTTTAAGGAAAGATTAACTTTTCTTTAAGCCTTGTCTTAGGTTTCTCGTGTTTAATAGAGTCATCACAAAAGTAAGTAAGAGGTTCAACATATGACATACAAACATACCAAACAAACACAAGAACGTTATTCAATTAAAAAATCATCAAAATGGAAAACAGCAGGGTCAGTCCTAGTAGCTAGCTTAATCTTTGGTAGTTCAGTTGTCTTAAATGACAGCAAGGTTTCAGCGGATGAAGCTAACACAGAATCAACACTCTCAACGGTGACGACAGGTGAAACCACTGCTGATCTGATTGAAGAAAGTGTGCAGACAGAAGATACATCAAACACTACTGAAACAAGCACTGCTACAGATACAAGTACAACAAGTACAACAACTACGACAGCGAACACAGATTCGTCAGCAACAAGTACGACAACGGACACAGATTCGTCAGCAACAAGTACGACAGCAGACACGACTGCTACATCAACAAGCAGTGAAACATCTGATCATTCAAGCACATCCTCAACTTTAGAAGCAAGTTCTTCTGAAACTGCTGAGAGCACAACTAGTGAAACGTCAGCATCTGAGACGAACAATACAGATGAAAACACTAGCTCTAATACAAGCTCAAGCACCACTGAAACCACTGCTTCCGAAACAGCTTCAGTTTTAACCAACAGTGCTTCAGACGCAGCTACTGAAACGACGACAACTGAGTCTAGCAGTACTGATTCAGAAAGTACAACGACAACGATTACCTTCAATGGGACAACTGTGGTAACAAGTGATAGCAGTACAGTTACAGTAGATGGGACTACCGTTACCATCAATCAATCAGGGTCATATACTTTGACTGGAAATGGTTCAAGTTACACCATTATCGTGGCGGGTAGCGTGACAGATCCAGTTACAATCTACTTGGATGGTGTGACCTTAACGGATTCGTCTATTACTTCCAATTCTTCAGCAGAATTGACGGTGAATGTCCTTTCAGACAGTTCTATTTCTTCAACGTCTGCTAATGCCATCGAAGCAGCGGGAGCCTTGACAATCACGAGTGGTACTGGAAGTACCCTTACCCTTTCAAGCACTGAAAAGCACGCTATCAAGGCTGACAGTGTAACGATTGACTCTGTAACACTTGATTTGACTTCTGAAGCTAAAGATGGCATCAATGCGACGACAGCTGTAACCATTAAAAATGCCACAGTCAACATCACAGCAACTGATGACGGTATTCAAGTCGAAGACGAAACAGACGTTAATAGTGGTGATTTGACGATTACCGACTCAACAGTAACTATTAATGCGACAGATAAAGGCATCACGGTTACAGATGAATTGACTGTTGAGGGGAATTCTAAAGTAACAGTCGTTGCAGGTGACGAAAGTCTTGAAGGGCGTTACATTAACTTGACAGGTGGAACTGTTGATATCACTGCAGGTGATGACGGTATTAACGCAACTGAATGGACAACCAAGGACAGCGCTGATACTTCAAACTTAACCAATTCGACTTCTGATTTGGAAAATGAGGTTGGCATCAATATTGATGGTGCAACGGTAACTATTCTGGCAGATGGTGATGGTATCGACAGTAACGGGAATGTAACTGTTAAAAGCGGTTCCCTCTATGTCGCTCAGACAAGTGTAGACAATTCTGCTATCGACTATGATGGAACAGGTATTATTTCAGGTGGTACTGTATGGGCAATTGGTAACCAAGGAATGGCTCAGGCCTTTACAACAGGTTCAAGCCAATCTTACATCATGGCCAATATCTCTGGTAGTGCTGGAGATACCATCACAGTCACTGATAGCTCTGGAAATGTTGTTGCAACAACAACAGCAACAACGTCATTTGGAAATGTAGTCTTTAGTACCGAGAGCCTAACTTCGGGTGAAACTTATACCATCACGACCTCAAGTGGTTCAAGTGTCACTGCAACAGCTACTGAAGAAGGGACAAACAACGGTCCTGGTGCTGGTGGCATGGGTGGCTTCCCAGGTGGCGGTTTTGGCAATAGCTCAATGACTGATAACTTCGGAGGCTACGGCGGACCAACTAGCTATGGTGGCAGCTCTACCAATACGGGTACCGTCAACACACCGTGGGGGCAACCGTGGGGGCAACCAGGTTCGACAAGTTCTGAAAATACGACAAGCACAAGTAGTACAACTTCAACAAGTCAGACGCCTAATACAGGCCGTCCAACCCCACCAAACTTTGCAAGTCAAACAAGTAACTCTACGTTTCCAAATGTTAATACCACACCTTCTACGACTGCAAGTAGCACAATGTCACCAATTGCTAGTGCCCCTATCTCTACGACTGCTAGTACCTCAGCAGCAACAACTAATGCTAACCAGCCAGATGCGACTACTTTAGCAACGACAGCAAGTAGCACAAGCCCATCAGGTCAAGGTTCATCAGCGACTAATGCTTCAGACCCTGAAGTAGCATCATTTATGTCTGAGGTAGCAGTTGCAAATCAGTCAGCAGAAGTAGAGTCCGCACAGGCAAGGACTGATGCGACAAGTAGTGCTCAACAACTTGACGGAGAGACTGCTGACAAGTTGAATAAGATTCTTCCTCAAAATCAAACTTCTGAAGCATCAAAAAATCAGTCAGGCTTGAGTCAAAAGGGAAATGTTAGACCAGTTGTACAAACTAATCTTGCTCAAAAACAAAATACAAGCTCTAAGAAGGCTAACCAGTCTGCTAAAAGTTCACAAAGTAGCCAAGCAAACAAATCAACTCTACCAGATACTGGTGATGTGAGCAGCTTGGGATTAGGTGCATTAGGGGCTGTAATGATGACAGCATCATTTGCACTTAAAGGAAGCAAGCATTCTCGTAAGTAATTTCACTTTAGAAAACAAATAAGAAAAAAGAAGTTCTCTTGCCAAATGGCTTGAAAACTTCTTTTTTTCTTATTTTTTAAAGCTATTTTTAAGGCCTTCAACAGCACCTTCAACGCCTTCTTTAACGTCTTCGAAACCGTCTTTTGCTTTTGCTACAACTTTTTCAACCGCACCTTCGATTTCAGTCTTTTTGTCGCCAGTCAGTTTACCTACACCCTCTTTAAGAGCACCTTTAGCTTGATTTAATTTATCTTCGATTCCCATAGTAGAACCTCCTTTTTATGATGGTACCATTATAGACAATATTAAACGGTAATGCAAGTGGTTTGTTTAATAAGTAACGACATTAATGTTTCCTTTATCGTATTCAGCAATAAAGATATCCGAAACGTTTTCATATCCTAATTTTTGAAGCTCTTCATTTAACCAATCCTCCGTTTTACCAATAGTATCAAGAATATCTGTTTGAATGACCCCATCAGTAATGATTGGATATTTTGGATTTTCATCGTCAGAACGGACCACAATCAATTGGCCGTTCTGTTCAATAACTGCACGTCTAACCTCTTTGAGTTGAAAAATTCCTTGGGAACGTAATTTTAAAGCGACATCAGAGGCTGAAAGTCCTTTAGAGCGACAAGCTTCAGGATCTAGTTGACCATGTTTGATGATGACAGTTGGTTTACCGTCAATCAAATGTTTGATAAAGCGAATATTGGTAATTAGCCATTTTAGAAGTAAAATCAAAATCGTCCAAATAATCAAAATCACGATATATTGGAGGATTGAAACGGTACTACTATAAATTGTACCACCGATGATTCCACCAAGAACAAAGTTCTGTACTTGGTCAGTAGCTGAGCTAGGTGCTAGGTTTCCTTTACCTGTTAAGTTGATAACAAAGACGAGTGAAATAAGCCCCAAAGCTAGTTTAATTGCAACAGTAAGATAAAAAGATGTCATTTTTTAACCTCCACGAGTTCAACATCAGACTTGTAAAGTTTTATTTGTTCTAGCAAGTAGCTGTCAGGTTCTGAACCTGAGATGGCACGATAGTACTTGTTTCCAACTTTGAGGATAGCGCCATCTGTAGTAGTAGAAGTATTGACATAAACCTTGCTCTTATCAACGTCGAGATTTTTAGACACAACCTCGATAAAGTGAAGAGATGCTCTAAATTGGTCATTGTTTGATTGATTGCTTTGGAAATTACTGATAGCAATTAGAACCACGGCAACTAAGGTTAAAATAGAAATAATAGAGAGTTCACGAAACTTAGTATCATGGCGTTCTTTGAAGGCCTTAAAAGCAAATACGCCGGTCACTAAAATAAGTCCTGCAGCAATGGCAACCATAACCCAGTTTTGTTGGCTAATCTGACTTAGCACATAGTCGTAGGAATAGAATTTCATTGAGAGATTTCCTTTCATAATATCACTAACATTATAGGTTAAAAAGTCTTTAAATTCAATCAATCTATCCGAAAAATGAAGGAATGAGTAGGATTCTTAAAGGAAATTTGCTATTGAAATGACTTGCAGCCATTAAGCCAAAATCTTATGATTTCTTTAAGGACTTTGTTGATATTTTCACAAATTATGCTTATAATTGAGGTAATTACTCGTCAAAGTCTGTTTGTGATTTGCTGATGATGGAGCTTACTGGCTATAGGTGATTTTTGGAACATCCGCTTTAAAGTGGAACTGATTCATTTATCATGATGTGGGTAATCATCTATGTTAAGACATAGATTTTGAGTCTATTCATTCTTATATAAGGAGAATATTATGTCTGAACCATTGTTTTTACAATCTGTTATGCAAGAAAAAATCTGGGGTGGCACACATTTGCGTGATGTCTTTGGCTACGACATTCCAAGCGACCATGTCGGAGAGTACTGGGCTATTTCTGCTCACCCAAATGGTGTTTCTACTATTAAGAATGGTCGTTATGCTGGTCAAACTTTAGATGTGCTTTATGCAGAGCATCGTGAATTGTTTGGTAATCGTCAAGAACCTGTCTTCCCACTTTTGACTAAGATTTTGGATGCCAATGACTGGCTTTCAGTTCAGGTCCATCCAGATGATGCTTATGGACTCGAACATGAAGGTGAACTTGGTAAAACAGAGTGTTGGTATATCATTGCTGCTGAACCAGGTGCAGAAATCATTTATGGTCACAATGCTAAATCAAAAGAAGAATTGCGCCAGCAAATTGAAAGTAAGGATTGGGAAAATCTCTTGACCAAGGTTCCAGTTAAAGCAGGCGATTTCTTCTATGTACCAAGTGGTACCATGCATGCTATTGGTGCAGGTATTATGGTTCTTGAAACGCAACAATCCAGTGATACGACTTATCGTGTTTATGATTTTGACCGTAAAGATGACCAAGGCAACTTGCGTGAGCTCCATCTTGAAAAATCTATCGACGTGCTTACTATCGGAGAACCTGCCAACAGTCGCCCAGTCACAACAAAAGTAGATGACCTCAAAACAACGCTTTTAGTAGCAAGTGATTTCTTTGCTGTTTACAAATGGGAAATTTCAGGTAAGGCTGATTTTGAAAAGACTGCTGATTACAGTTTGTTTAGTGTGCTTGATGGCCAAGGAAGCCTTAAAGTAGACGGGCAAGATTATGACATTGCAAAAGGTAGCCATTTCATTCTACCTAGCGATGTTCAAGCTTGGGAAATCAAGGGAAATCTTGAACTGATTGTTAGTCACCCATAATTTAAGTCGTTAAACTAGACGAGATAAGAATCTTGTCTAGTTTTTTCATGCAATCAGACAGAATATTTGAAATTTTAAAAACCTTTGTGAATAAGTTTCAATAGCTTGAACTTTCAACTTAATCATGTCATACTGGTTAAGTTGACTAAAAATATTAATAAACAAGCCCTTTCCTTTTACGATGTCATGTCTTGTTTGTTTTAGATTGGAGTAACTCATGTTAAAAAAAGGAGGCCTTACAGCCCTTTTGCTGTTTGGTATGTTCTTTGGAGCGGGAAACCTAACCTTCCCCCCTCAACTAGGTTTTGAATCTGGAGGTCATTTCTGGCCAGCTATTGCCGGTTTTGTCCTATCTGGTGTCGGAATTGCAATTCTAACACTTATTATTGGGACTCTAAATCCGAAGGGGTATATTCACGAGATTTCTCAAAAAATCTCACCTAAGTTTGCCTTGTTATACTTGGCAGTGCTTTACTTGTCTATTGGACCATTCTTTGCCATTCCAAGGACAGCAGCGACAGCTTTTTCAATTGGTATTGCACCAATGGTAGGTAATAGTCATACTAGTCTATGGTTACTTGCCTTCACAGCCGTTTATTTTGCCTTGGCTTTATGGATTGCAATGAATCCTTCTAAGATTTTAGATAGTATTGGTCGAATCCTGACACCTATCTTTGCTCTATTAATCGTTATTTTGATTGTAGTTGGTGCCTTTAAATATGGTGGTCATAGCACACATACTGCAACAGAAGCTTATAAAGCCTCAGCCTTTGGTAATGGTTTCTTGGAAGGGTACAATACTTTAGATGCCTTGGCTTCGGTAGCCTTTAGTGTGGTGGCAGTAGTAACCCTCAATCAATTAGGTTTTAAATCTAAAAAAGAGTACATTTCAACAATTTGGGTTGTAGGTATTCTGGTTGGATTGATGTTCTCAGGTTTATATTTAGGTCTAGCATTCTTGGGTAACCATTTCCCACTTGATACATCAACTTTGGGAGAAGGTGCTAACCTTGGAGCAGCTATTCTATCGAGTTCAACACAAGCTATCTTTGGTCCGATTTCACAGATTTTCCTAGCAGTTATGGTAACAGTGACGTGCTTTACGACAACAGCAGGATTGATTGTGGCGACCGGTGAGTTCTTTAATAAGGCCTTCCCACAAGTCTCATACAAAACCTATGCTATTGTCTTCACTCTTATTGGATTTGCGATTGCCAATTTGGGACTTAATAATATCATTGCTTTCTCAGTACCAGTACTTTTGATTCTTTACCCAATTACAATCACAATTGTTATGATTGTGATTGCTAATAAGTTTGTGGCCTTGTCTAAACCTGGTATGCAAATTACAGTTGCTGTAGTGACGCTTATCGCTTTGCTTAGTGTAATTGGCAGCCAGTTCAAACTTGCAGGACTTAATGCCATCATTAACTTCCTACCATTATCAGGAGCATCATTGCCATGGTTGATCCCAGCTATCTTGTTCATCCTCCTGTCTCTCGTCTTACCAGATAAGATTAAGAGCGAAAGCTTCGAAATGGAATAAAAATGAATCCTATCACATTTGTGGTGGGATTTTTTGTGTGGGGTGATAGATTAGATTTTAATTAGACAAATAAAAATAGTTAGATTTTATAGAAAGCGCATACAGAAAACCGTTTGCTGTGATATAATACACTTGTATTATTAAATAATCGGAGTAATTATGAATAAAATTAAAGTTGTAAGCAATCCTTACGAAAAGACAGTAACTTTCAGTCGTTATGACTTATCTAGTGATAATTGGGTGGCAATAAATAGTGAAAACAACTCAAATAGCAAGCTAGTTTCAGCCGTTTTTCAACGTGGCTTTTTCCCTTTTAAGGTATATGATATTTTAAAAGAAATTGAAAATGAATATTCTATTCCCGACGAAAAACTAGAATTAACTTTTGAAGGTCCAAATGATGAGAAGCAACAGTTAGAAGAGGCTTTAAAAGATGAGCAGTTTTCAAATATTATTTTGTCATCATCTACAAGCTACCTAGAGAATGCACGTGATGTTCTGCCAGAAGTTAATCGTATTTTTAGAAATCTTGAGCCACTGATTATAAAGAATATTGGGGAGAGCAACAAGGAGATTGAAGCACAGTTAAAACGCTTTTCGGATGCCTCAGGAGACACAGTTCCTATCTGTGTTCTAGGAACCTATAGTGCAGGAAAATCGACGTTTATTAATGCCTTGATTGGACAAGAATTACTTCCAAGTGCTGAGACTCCTGTGACCGCTAAAATCTATAAAGTTACAGCTAGTTCTTATGAGGATCGTGCTAAAATCTCTTTTGTATATAAGGATGAAAGAGTTATTCTCACTTTCCATGATGAC
>ENA-OWLZ01000339-OWLZ01000339.1-metagenome-genome-assembly--contig:-NODE-339-length-12947-cov-13.130779_pt1 | contig 12947 bp, 10 predicted proteins | sample MGYA00245341_ERZ651117 | MGnify/ENA primary metagenome ERZ651117 (study PRJEB26857, sample SAMEA4031763) | metagenome | biome: human; feature: oral; material: saliva | place: Philippines | collected 2014... | reverse complement strand
TGGCCCAAAACAAAAAGGAATTAAGCAACAATTAGTTGCTTAATCCCTTCCTAAAATTCTTCATCAACACTATTTGACAAAGAGCCGCAAAAAAGTAGAAGGCTTGTTCCAAAAGTGGAGCAGGCCTTCTTTTGTTACAAATATATTACAATGTTACAAAAATATTAAGCAAACACTTGCAATTTACCCCGAAATTTGAGAGAATAATAAATGACAATATAAAACTAAGTACATAGAAATCAGGTAATAATATGCATAAAGAAGAATTGAATGAAGTTGTAAAACAACTGCGTAAAAAAGGAGTCAGAATTACTCCTCAACGTGTTGCAATGCTTGAATTTTTAGCAAGTGTACACACGCATCCGACAGCTGAAGAAATCTTCAAAGCGTTGACGAAAGAAGATCCACAAGTCAGTGTGGCAACCGTTTATAATAATTTAAATCTATTTATTAAAGAAGGCGTCGTCAAAGAATTGACGTATGGAGATAGCGCAAGTCGTTATGATTTTGATTTAGGCCAGCATTATCACGCTGTTTGCGACGTGTGTGGGAAAGTGGTGGACCTTTATTATCCAGTTCTAGAAGACGTTGAGAAAGCTGCAGAACAGCTGACAGGATTCAAAGTGAGAGGACACCGTATGGAAGTATACGGAGTATGCCCAGAGTGTCAAAAGAAAGAAAAATAGTATTCGATTAAGGGGTATAGGAGAATGGAGAAGCTTATTCAACGAAGAGCCAATAATGGCAAAGACAAACACTCAAAAAAGGAAAATAAATATACTCAAGCTCCGGAAGATTTTGAAAAAACAGAAGTAGTAGAAGACGAGTCCTTTGACGAGCTTGAAGAAAAGGAACTCTTTGGCGGGAAAAAGCCTAAGAAGAAAAAAACTAAGAAAAAAATGAATAAAACAATTTTCTGGGTTATTGGGATTTTAACATTTATTATTTTAATTTTTGAACTATTAATGATTCATCGCATTATGGCAAATCAGTTCAACGAAGAAGAACTCAAACGAATCGTTCAAGTAGAGCAAGATGATGCAAAGAAATACAATGAGAATATCACAGTAAAAGTCGAGACAAACGGAAATGTAGAAGTACAAGCGCTAATTCCAACAGATGCTTCAGGAAATCCAATTGAAACCATTGCTACTCAAATGGATTCGTTGAAGCAGTCTTTCCTTGAAAAATATGCGGGAGCTTCTAAGAAGACAGTAATCTTCATCAAGGCGTACCAAACAAAAGTTATCTCAAACGTGAACGACATTCACTACTATGTATCTGTCTATCAACAAAAAGACCGTGGATTTGAGCAAGTGGAATTCGAGGAAATATCGCATCAATTAGTATTTGCAGATTCATTTGAACCGTTTGAAATCTCAAAATTATTTAATAATGAATTAGCAATGTCTAACTTCTTTGTGAAGAAAGCAATCGATGAGGCAAAAGCAAACGGGTTGACGGATGAGCAAACTGAAAAAATCACTGCTCAATTTATGGATGGCAACTGGAAGAAACTCGATGCGTCAATCATTCAAAATGGGATTCGATTAAAATTCAAAGATGCTAATGACCAAGATGCACAATGGACAATTCCATTTACAGAGCTTTTTGCCTATATGAATGAAAATATGATTCCAGAAACGGAAAAAGATAATTTCGTACAATATCGTGCAGCCGTTAAAGAAAAGCTAGCGAAGAAGAGAATTGCCTTATCCTTTGATGATGGGCCTCGCGCTGAGACAACACCAAAAGTGTTAGAAATCTTAAAACAATATAATGCACATGCAACATTTTATATTGTAGGAAGCCATGTAGAAGGTAATGAAGAAATTATTAAACAGATTGTTGCCCAAGGGCATGAACTTGGAAACCATAGTTACAGCCATCCATTATTAACGAAGAAGTCAGCTGAGGAAGTTTACAATGAAGTTAAACAGACGTCTGATTTAATTGCAAAAGCATCACTTGGACTACGACCAATGAGCCTACGTCCTCCATATGGTGGATATAATAAGATGGTCGCGGATCAAGCTGGAATCGCGATTGTAAACTGGTCAATCGACTCCCTTGACTGGAAGTATAGAGATGCAGCTAAGACGATTGAACATATTAAAGAAAATGCACATAATGGCGGAATCTTATTAATGCACGATATTCATGCAGAATCAGTAGAAGCTCTTCCTGCAGTTCTTGAATATTTAAAATCGGAAGGATATGAATTAGTAACAGTAACCGAATTAATGGCCGATCAACCATTGCAGCCAAATTATGTCTACTTCAATCGTGTAGATGTTCAAAAAATCGATTAAGAAGCTTGCATTTTTGCTCGAAATAAGGTACATTAATGAAGTGCTAAATGCACAGACCTTTTACAGAGTTTTGCGAATCACCAACGCTTTACTCAGTACAAGGCATCAATTAAAAGAAAGAGGTGTTTAGAAATGGCAATTTCTAAAGAAAAGAAAAACGAAATCATCAAAGAGTATGCGTTACACGAAGGAGACACTGGTTCACCAGAAGTACAAATCGCTGTATTAACATACGAAATCAACCACTTAAATGATCACATCCGTGTTCATAAAAAAGACTTCCACTCAAACCGTGGATTAATGAAAAAAGTTGGTCACCGTCGTAACTTGTTAGCATACTTACGTAACAAAGATGTTCAACGTTACCGTGAACTAATCAACCGTTTAGGATTACGTCGTTAATTTTAAGCCAATTGAGAACTCCCAGGCATTCGTGCTTGGGAGTTTTTTGGTGTTTTTAAAACGATATAGTATATAAACTATAATGTGAAATACATCGACATACAAAAAAGGCACACCCCCAATGCTGCTGGAGGTGTGCCATTTCTTTAATCAATTTACATTCCTTTAGCCAATTTACATTTCTTTAATCGAATGTGAAACGATTTGACGATAACACATCATATTCTTACTATGATTCGATTTAATGACATTGCGTAAAATTTTAAATGCAGAACGCCCTAATTCGAGCGTATGCACGTCTACATAAGCATCAATTTGAACAGAAGGTTTGACAGAGTCGAATGTAATAATCGGCATCTGAAGTTGATTCTCGTTCAAATAACGCGCAGCTCCTTCTGCAAAGAGTGAGTCTGCTGTAACAAGGCCATCAATAGGGCCGACCTCTAAAAGTTCTTTAATCGTCTCATAACCATGTTCAATCGTGAATTCATCGACTTGAGCAATGCGTTTCTCGTTAACATCCAATTCGTATTCTTCTAAGGCTTTGATATAGCCCTCGAGGCGCTCTCTGGATACGAATAATTGGTCGCGTCCACCGATAAAAGCAATCGATGATGCGCCTTTGTTAATAATATATTCAGTAGCATCAAAGCCCGCTTTTTCATTGTTATTATCGACAAATGAAATGAGAGGGGAAAGTGTCTTACCGATAATCACCGCTGGAAATTCTTGTTCGATTGCAAAGTTTACGAGCGGGTCTTCCAATTCCCCGTACAGGAAGATTAAACCGTCCACTCGGCGTCCTAAAATCGTGTCTTTTAGAATAGCTAAGCGCTGATGGTTATCTTGTCCTGTACATAATTGAATGGAGTACTTATGGTCTGCAGCGATTTGGGCAATCCCTCGAATGACTTCTGGGAAAAATGAGTTTTGATAAAATGCATCAGAGTCTTCTGGGAGAACTACACCAATGACATTCGTTTTTTTACTCGCTAAGCTACGCGCATTGACGTTTGGGTGATAGTTCAATGTTTCCATCGCCTTACGCACTTTCTTTTTAGTAGCTTCACTAATACTGGATTTATCTTGTAACACGCGCGTTACCGTTGAAGGGGAGACCCCTGCGAGCTTGGCGACGTCTTTAATAGTGGATGCCATCTGTATTCCTCCTTTCTAGTAAATGATTTTAAAAAGAAAACACTGGATATGAACTTACAATAAATCCATATCCAGTGTTGTAAAAGTTCTATGACTTAATCGCTCCGTCAACCATACCTTTCATGATATGTTTTTGTGCGAGAAGGAATAGGATGATAACAGGTAACATAATTAATAATGTTGAAGTTAAGATCATATCCCATTGTTTAGTAAATGAACCGGCGAAGTTTGAAACCGCGATTGGCAATGTTTGAATCGCATTTCCTTTACCAAGTAATAGAAGTGGTAATAGGAAGTCGTTCCAAATCCAGATACCGTTCAAGATTAAGATTGTAACGTAGATTGGTTTTAGGATTGGAAGAACTACGTAGAAGAATGTTTGCATTTTGTTACATCCATCTAATTCCGCAGCTTCTTCGATTTCTAAAGGAACTCCTTTAATGAATCCGTGGAACATGAATACTGATAGTGACATACCAAAACCAGTGTACGCTAAGATAATTCCTGGATAAGAACGTAATAAGCTAAATCCAAATAATGGAGTAGTTATCGCATCACTTAAAATTTTAAACCAAGTAACTAATGGATACATTACAACTTGGAAAGGAATTACCATTGAAGCAACGAAGATGAAGAAAATCACCGTTGAAGCTTTAGAACGGTAACGAACTAATCCCCATGCAGCAAGAGCAGAGAATAAAGTGATTGTTAATAATGAAATCACAGTAATAATGGTTGATGCTAAAAATGATGAAGGATAGTTAATCGATGGATTATTCCAAATCGTAACAATGTTTGTCCAAAGTTGTCCGAAACTTGCTGGAAGTGCAAGCGGATCTGCTAGGATATCAGCAGAACTCTTTGCAGAGTTGATCACTAAAAGAATGATTGGACTTAAGAAAAGTAAGAATAGGAGTAAACCTAAAATTTCGAGAAGTAAGATTCCAAATTTTTGTTTTTTCATTATAAGTCAATCTCCTTCCGTTTAGTGATAGATGTTTGAATTAAGCTGATGACTACTAAGATGAAGAATAAAATAACTGCACGAGCTTGACCTTGAGCCATTAAGTTATCTCCTGAAGCAGTGTTGTAGATATTCATTGTAATGAACTCTGTACCTTGAATCGCTTTATCATGCCATAGTATTGAAGGGCCACCACCTGTTAATGAGAAGTTCACATCGAAAATCTTGAATGAGTTTGTAATTGTCAAGAAGAGCGATACAGTGAAGGCTGGCATTACCATTGGGATGATAATGTGACGAAGACGTTGCCATGCATTTGCGCCGTCAAGTGAAGCAGATTCTACAAGACTTGAAGGTACGTTTTGTAATGCAGCAAAATAAATCATCATGATGTAACCTGCATATTGCCATGTATTTGTGATAATTAAAGCAGCGATTGCTAATCTCACATCTCCAAGGAATAGGTTGTTAATTAAAAATTCACTTCCGATTAGGTGACCTAAAGCAGGGAATACGGAGTTATAAATGAATTGCCAGATATAACCTAATACAAGACCCCCGATTAAGTTTGGAATGAAGAAACCAGCACGGAAAATATCTTTTAATTTAATCTTACTTGAAACAAGTAATGCTAAACTGAATGAAACAAGGTTAATTACGATTACGTTAAATAATGCGAAGATAACAGTAATCATTAAAGAGTATTGGAAACGTGTGTCCGATAAACTGTCTGTAAAGTTTTTAAGTCCCACAAACTGTAAGTTAGTTTGTGTAACGCTCTTCCAGTCAGTTAGTGAGTAGTAGAACCCTAAGAAGAAAGGCACGATAATTACTAGTGCAAAGATGATAAATGCAGGTAACACTAAGCGGTAAAAATTGCGTTTTGCACGAGCTTCTCTGCTTAAAGCTTTCTTATTCTTAGACATATAAGAGTTCCTCCTTTATTAGAATGAAGCGGTGAGGGTAGTCACCACTTTTGCTCTATTGTAACACATAACCCACAGTCACTAAAAGTGGCTGTGGGCCCATGCAAACAATCTTAATAATTATTTGTTAAGTAAGCTAGGCACTTCTTTGATTTGATTAGTAATCAATTCTTGGAATTTAGCTTTGTCAATTGAACCTTGTGCAAACTGTCCATAGATTGGTCCTAATTTGTTCATTAAGAAGTTATCAGGCATGAAGTATGGGTTGTCAAATGAGTAAACAGGTTTTTCAGCGCTGATCCATTCAGCTAAGAAGCGTGATAATGGAGCTGATGGTTTCTCAGTTGTGTTAGAGAATGGAGAAATCATGTTTGCTTTGTTTACGATGTAGTCTTGACCTTCTTGAGTATTAGCTAAGTCGTTGAAGAATTTGTTGATATATTCTAAAGCTTTAGTGTCTTTGTTAACTACGTAGTAAGATGGAGCACCGATGAATAATCCTTCAGCGTTTGTATCTTTACCAAGTGGTTGATAAGGGATGAATCCCATTTCGAAGTTAGCGTTTAATTGTTTTAGGTTAGGATCTTTCCAGTTACCTTGGTGTAGGAAAGCAGCTTTACCTGAAGCGAACGCTGAGTCCATGTCTTCTTGTGTACCAACTGTTAAGAGTTTATTCTCTGTGTGATTGAATAATAATTCAACCCAGTTAGCATAGTTTGCTAAACGAGTTTGGTCCATTTCACCTTGAAGAACTTGGTTAACTATTGTACGGTCGCCGTTTGGAAGGCCAGAACTTAAGTAAGCATTGAAGTCGTGGATACCCATGATCCAAGTTTCGCCTTCTTTAGTTGCAGTTGCTACAACTGTAGATAAACCTAACTCATCTTTTTTGCTTTCTAAAGTTTCCATTGCTTTTTGAACAGCTTCAAATGAAGTTAGAGTAGATGGGTCGATACCCGCTTTAGTTAAGATTTCTTTGTTATAAGCTAAGCCGTATCCTTCTACAGATACAGGAAATCCGTATACGTCGTTACCTTGTTTGAATTCAAACTCAGTTTTGTCAATCCAGTCACCAGTTAATGGTTGTAAATTGTCTTTCCACATGTCGTAACCAGCTTGACCTTCGATTACGAATACGTCAGGAGCTGTACCAGCTGTGAATTCTGTTTTTAATTGGTCAGAGATTTTACATGAGCCTGAACATGTTTTAATGTTAACAGTTACTCCGTTCTTTTCTCCCCATTCTTTAGCGTAAGCTGTTAAAGCTTCTTGAATTTCACTCTTGTTACTATATAAAGTGAATTCTTTTTTGCTCTCAGAGCTTCCTCCGTTAGAAGAGTTTTGATTTGCTCCACATCCAGCTAATGCTAAACCAGCTAAACCAAGAGCTAATGATTTTGTAAACCATTTGTTTGCCATAATATTTTTCCTCCTTAAAATTCGTTATAGATTACGCAAACGATTTCTTAACTGTTCATAGTATACCGCTTTCAAAAAACGTTTGCAAGTATTTTTATCAAAAAAATTTTAAATTCTAAAAAAATGTTGATTTATAGCGAGTTTCTTAAGATGATAATGTTTGATTAAGGCTAAAATATCCAGTAATATCAAGATATATCAAATAAGTATAAAAAATTAAAAATTATTACTTGAGTTATTAAACAAAATAATCTAATATTAAAGCAAACGGTTGCGCAATATTTGCGCTTCCATTGATAAGTAGAAGTATTTATATAGAAAAGAGGGATTCATTGATGAGCAAAAGAGAATCAGGTGTGTTAATGCATATCTCATCATTACCAGGTAACTATGGTATTGGTTCTTTCGGAAAATCAGCATATGACTTTGTAGATTTTCTTGTTCGCACAAAACAAACCTATTGGCAAATTCTTCCATTAGGAACTACAAGTTATGGAGATTCTCCATATCAATCATTTTCTGCGTTTGCAGGAAATACAAACTTTATCGATTTCGACATTTTAATAGAAGAAGGACTTCTAACGAAAGAAGATGTCGCAACTAATTGGGGCGAAGATGATACAACGGTTGACTACGCATTATTATATGAAAAACGTCGACCAATTTTAGAAAAAGCCGTTGCTGCGTTTCTAGCAAAAGGGAAGACTCCTGCATACGAAAAATTCGTTGCGGACAAAGCTGAATGGTTAGAACCATTTGCAGAATATATGGCCATTAAAGAATCCTTTGATATGAAACCATGGACTGCTTGGAGCGACGAAGCAATTAAACGCCGTCAACCAGATGCGTTAGCACAGTACCGCTCACGCCTTGCAGATAAATTAGAATATCATCGTGTGACACAATTCTTATTTGATCAGCAATGGCATGCTCTTAAAAAATATGCGAATGACCACTTCATTCAAATTATTGGAGATATGCCAATTTATGTAGCAGCTGACAGCGTGGAAATGTGGGCAACACCACATTACTTTAAAATAGATGCTGAAGGGAATCCACTTTGTGTAGCTGGATGTCCTGCGGATGATTTTTCTCCGCTAGGTCAATTATGGGGAAACCCGATTTATAATTGGGAAGCCATGAAAGAAGATGGATACACTTGGTGGAGCAAACGACTACAAGCAAGTTTTGAATTATTTGATGTAGTACGTATTGACCACTTCAGAGGTTTCTCAGCTTATTGGGAAATTCCAGCATCAGCAGAAAACGCAACAATCGGGAAATGGGTTAAAGGTCCAGGGTATGATTTATTTAAAGCGGTGAAAGAGCAACTAGGAGAATTGCCTATTATCGCAGAAGATTTAGGTTTCATGGATGAAGATGTCATCAACCTTCGTGAAGCTACTGGATTCCCAGGAATGAAAATCTTGGAATTCGGATTTACGGGTGAAGATCCTAAGAGTGGAGATTTACCACATCATTATCCAGTCAATGCAGTTGCCTATACAGGAACGCATGATAATGATACAGTATTAGGGTGGTATAAGTCGGCGACAGAAAAAACAAGAGAATTCTGTAACCGTTACTTAAACCGCCGTGACGAAGAGCCAATTAGCTTTGCACTGTTACGAGGCTTATATGGTTCTGTCAGTCGTATGACCGTTGCTACTATGCAAGATTTACTACAATTAGATGAAACAGCTCGTATGAACATTCCAAGTACACTAGGCGGGAACTGGGTATGGAGAATGACTAAAGAGCAGTTAACAGAATCAGTAGAAGAATTCTTACTTGGAATTACTGAATTGTATGATCGTGCAAATCCACATCATGAAGAAGTGGACGTTGAAGAGGAGTTAATCGAGGTAGAAAAATAACCTCGCGCCAACCAAAAAGGAGAGAACAATGAAAGATTTTAAACAATATATAGAAGGAAACTTAGGCAAGTCTTTAAAAGACTGTTCAAAAGAAGAAGTGTACTTAGCCTTATTACAATTTACAAAAGAAAAGAGTGCAGCCTTACCACAAAACAATGGTAAGAAAAAAGTGTATTACATTTCTGCAGAGTTCTTAATCGGTAAATTGTTATCAAACAACTTAATTAACTTAGGTCTTTACGATGAAGTAAAAGAAGAGTTAGCCGAAGCTGGACATTCTTTAGCGGAAATCGAAGAAATCGAATTAGAACCATCTTTAGGAAATGGGGGGCTAGGTCGTCTAGCAGCATGTTTCCTTGATTCGATCGCAACTCTTGGATTAACAGGAGACGGGGTTGGTTTGAACTACCACTACGGTTTATTCGAACAAAAATTCAAAGATAACCAACAAGATGCAGTGCCAAACGTTTGGTTAACACCTGAAAGCTGGCTAGTTCCAACAGAAACTTCTTATAAAGTACCATTTGGTGACTTTACATTGACTTCAAAAATGTTCGATATCGATGTTTTAGGATATGAACAATCCACTAAAAATAAATTACACTTATTTGATGTAGAATCAATCGACGAGTCTTTAGTATCCAGTGATTCAATCGCATTTGATAAAACACAAATCGCTAAAAACTTAACATTATTCTTATACCCAGATGATAGTGATGAAGCAGGACACTTACTACGTATCTACCAACAATACTTCATGGTAAGCAACGGTGCTCAATTATTAATCGACGAAGCGCTTGCGAAAGGAAGCACCTTACACGACTTAGCAGAGTATGCTACGGTTCAAATTAATGATACGCACCCATCAATGGTCATTCCTGAATTAATTCGTTTACTTGGGGAACGTGGAATTGAATTTGATGAAGCGGTGGAAATCGTATCTGCAATGACAGCTTATACAAACCACACAATCTTATCAGAAGCGTTGGAAAAATGGCCGTTAGACTACTTAGAAAAAGTAGTTCCACATTTAGTGCCAATTATTAAAGAATTAGATGCACGCGTAAAAGCTAAATACGAAGATCCATCCGTAGCCATCATTGATGAACATGACCGTGTGCATATGGCACATATGGATATTCACTACGGATATAGCGTAAACGGTGTTGCGGCACTTCATACGGATATCTTAAAAGAAAGTGAATTGAAAAACTTCTATGAGATTTATCCAGAGAAATTTAACAACAAAACAAACGGGATTACATTCCGTCGTTGGTTAATGCATGCTAACCCAGAGCTAGCTAAATTATTAGATGAAACAATTGGAACAGGGTGGCGTAAGGATGCTTCTAAATTAGAAGCGTTGAAAGCTTTCCGTCATGATGCGATTGTTCGCGAAAAATTAGACAAGATTAAACTTGACAACAAGAAACGTTTAAGTGTATACCTACAAGAAAAACAAGGGATTTCTGTAAATGAAAATTCTATTTTTGATATTCAAATCAAACGTATGCACGAATATAAACGCCAACAAATGAACGCTTTATATGTGATTCATAAATACTTAGATATCAAGAGCGGAAACATTCCAGCAAGACCAATTACAATTATCTTTGGTGGGAAAGCAGCTCCAGCTTACGTCATTGCGCAAGACATCATCCACTTAATTCTTTCATTATCTGAATTAATTGCCAATGACCCAGAAGTAAGCCCACACTTACAAGTAGTAATGGTTGAAAACTACAACGTAACAGCGGCAACACACTTAATTCCAGCATGTAATATTTCTGAACAAATTTCTCTTGCTTCAAAAGAAGCCAGCGGAACAGGAAATATGAAATTCATGTTGAATGGTGCTTTAACTCTTGGAACAGAAGACGGAGCCAACGTGGAAATCCATGAATTAGTTGGGGACGACAACATCTATATCTTCGGTAAGAAGAGTGACGAAGTAATCGCTCACTATGAAAAAGGCGACTACAACGCTAGTGAATTTGCACAAAGAGATGCTATTCGTCCATTAGTAGAATTCGTGAAGAGCGACGCTTTACTTGCAGTAGGAAATCAAGAACGTCTAGAGCGTCTATACAACGAGCTAACAACTAAAGACTGGTTCATGACTCTACTTGACTTAGAAGACTACATTGAAACAAAAGAACGTATGTATCGCGATTTCGAAAACAGAGATGAATGGAATGCTAAAGTAGTGACAAACATTGCAATGGCTGGATTCTTCTCAAGTGACCGTACAATCGAAGACTACAACCGTGACATTTGGAAATTAAACTAAATCAATTGAATGAAGGGATACGGTGAATTCCATGCAAATTAAAAACGAAGCAATGCTGATCACTTACTCAGACAGCATGGGAAGCAATATGAAGGACTTAAAAGGAGTTCTTGATAAACATTTTAAAGGCGCGATTAGTGGGGTTCACTTACTCCCATTCTTCCCGTCTACAGGGGATAGAGGATTTGCTCCAAGCGACTACACACGTGTAGATCCGCTTCTGGGAACTTGGGAAGATGTGGATGCTCTAGGGGAACAATATTATTTAATGTTTGACTTCATGATTAACCATATTTCGCGTGAGTCTAAGTTCTTCCAAGATTTTGTAAAAAATCACGAAGACTCACCTTATAAAGATATGTTTATTCGTATTCATGAGTTCTTCCCGCCAGGACGTCCAACTCAAGAAGATATCGACTTAATCTATAAACGTAAAGATAAAGCACCATTCCAAACCGTTCATTTTGCGGATGGAACAACAGAAGAAGTATGGAACACATTCGGGGAAGAGCAAATCGACCTTGATGTTCGTAAAGAAATCGTGAAAGAGTTTATTCGTGAAACGATTAAAGATATGGCAAGCCACGGCTGTTCATTAATTCGTTTAGATGCCTTTGCATATGCGGTTAAAAAGCTCGATACGAACGACTTCTTCGTAGAACCAGATATTTGGGATTTATTAAATGAAGTACGTGACGTGGCAGCGAAATATCAAGTAGAATTGCTTCCTGAAATTCATGAGCATTATTCAATTCAAATGAAGATTGCACAGCATGATTACTTCGTGTATGACTTTGCATTGCCAATGGTTGTTTTATATTCACTTTATTCTGGTAAATCAAATCGTTTAGCAAACTGGCTTTCAATGAGTCCAATGAAGCAATTTACAACACTGGATACGCATGACGGAATAGGGGTTGTAGATGCTAGAGACTTATTAACCGATGAAGAGTTAGATTATACTTCAAACAAATTATACGATGTAGGTGCTAACGTAAAACGGATTTACTCAAGTGAAAAATACAATAACTTAGACATCTATCAAATCAACAGCACATACTACAGTGCCTTAGGAAATGATGATGCAAGTTACTTGTTATCACGTGTATTACAATGCTTTGCACCTGGTATTCCACAAATTTACTATGTTGGATTACTTGCTGGGGAAAATGATATCGAGTTATTAGAATCTTCTAAAGAAGGTCGTAACATCAACCGTCATTACTACACAGTAGAAGAAATCGATCGTGAAGTAGAGCGTCCAGTTGTAAAACAATTGATTAACTTATTACGTTTCAGAAACACATCAAAAGCGTTTGATTTAGAAGGTTCATTTGAAGTGGAAACTCCAACTGAAAACACAATCGTGATTACGCGTAAAGATGCTTCAAACAGTGTAGAAGCACGTCTTGAAGCAAACTTAGAAACAAAAGAGTTCACAATCACAGAACAAGGAAATGTAGTAACTCTTTAATTGTTTCATTCGTAAATAACACTATAAAGATGAGTGAGTTACTTCTCTATAAAAGAGATCAACTCACTCGTTTTTGTGGCTCTTTGTCAAATAGTGTTGATGAAGAAATTTAGGAAGGGATTAAG
>ENA-OWLZ01000335-OWLZ01000335.1-metagenome-genome-assembly--contig:-NODE-335-length-13022-cov-11.869669_pt1 | contig 13022 bp, 7 predicted proteins | sample MGYA00245341_ERZ651117 | MGnify/ENA primary metagenome ERZ651117 (study PRJEB26857, sample SAMEA4031763) | metagenome | biome: human; feature: oral; material: saliva | place: Philippines | collected 2014... | reverse complement strand
TAGAGGCTCGTGATATAGATTTACAATCAATTGGATATTTTCAGTTTTCTCCGTTACCACCTACATTGGTGTCTCAAACGGATACATTACTCCTATCAGATAGCCCTGAATACGTAGGGCCTGTAGGTGGTACGCTTAGTGCAGGTACAATTAATGGTAATGGCCGTATCTATTTTTATCATGTAAATGAAATGGATCAGCCTCATAAAATTGCTATTGTCCTTGAAAATCAAACGGCATATCCTAACACAGTCCATGTAATGCGACAGTTAAAGTCTGTAGCTACTCCTGATTATTTTGCAGCTGGTCGTGATTTGTCGCGTAAAGATTTAGAACAGCCTCTTAATGAAAGCCCTAATGCTAGACCATTATATTCATTAAGTATTCCACCACAAGGTCGCAAACTAATCTTTAGCGACTTAGAGAATACGCCTGTATATCAAGACGCATTATTTACAGGGATTGTAGATATCAAAACGGAAGCGCCTATATTTGCTCGCGTTATGATGCTACCTATGGGGATGGATGCTGTAGATGCATCTCATTGGGCGAAAAATTTGCCTATTGATGAAATTCAGTTGCGTGGTACCTATACTGGATCCAAGCGTAATATGGAGGTTACTACCCCATTTGATACGACACTAGGCGGTGCTTTTGTAGAAGTTGGTAATGACCGTGAAGATATGTTTATTAACGGTGTAGACGAAATGCAAAATAAAGCATTTGTTCGCGATCGTGGTAACTATGGTGTATCTTATACACTAAAAATTCCTACTAAAGGTAATGAACCATTTAGATTGTATTTTAACCCTCTTGGTGGCCCATATTCTGGTTCCTTTACGGTGAAAGCATTGCACCAACAAGGGGCTCGCCGTGGTCAAACAGATACACGAACATATCATATTGGAGGCGCTGATGGTATCTCTGCACTTGGGGATGGGACTATTTTAGATAGTCGCCTCATGGGTAACTATAACGCAGGTGATTTATTAACATTAAACTTTATGCCTGCAGGGGCATCTAACTTGCCGATACGATTCTTGTTAATCCCTGAATCTCTTGCAAATCCACAAAAACATCAAACTATTGCTGTTAATGTTCCTAAAGATGTAAAAGATAGTTTAGGTCATCCAACTCAAGGGGCTACGCAAATTCCGGTAGGCCCTATAGGCGGCAAAGATAGCAATAAAGGTGCTATAGATACTACAAAATCTACTTTGACACCTAGTAAGCAGGCAGAGAATATCGCTCATGAAGAAACTAAAAAGTTAAGTGATAAAGCAGCAGCTGAAGCTAAAAAAGAAGAGCAACTTAAAAAGGCGAAAGAGGCTGAAGAGGCATTAGCTCGTAAGAAAGCGGAAGAGGCTAAATTAGCTGCTGAAAAAGCAGAAATAGCACGCAAGGCTGCAGAAGCCAAACATGCTGAAATTGAGCGTAAAATGGCAGAAAAAGCCGAAGCTGATCGCAAGGCCGCTGAATTAAAAGCGGCTCAAGAAGCTCAAGCGGCAAAAGAAAAAGCAGCTTTAGAAGCTAAGAAAGCTGAAGAAATGCGCCAAGCAGAAGAGGTAAAACGCATTGAAGCAGCTAGAAAGGCTGAGCTTGAACGTAAAGCTGAGGAAGCTCGCAAGGCAGAAGAAGTGCGTAAAGCTGAGTTGGCACGTATCGAAGCAGCCCGTAAAGCCGAGGAAGCACGTAAGGCAGCTGAGGCTAAGGCTCGCTTTGAGGCGCAACGAGCGGCAGAAAAGGCGGCCTTAGAAGCTAAGCGGGCCGAAGAAGAACGTTTAGCAGCAGAAGCAAAAGCTCGTTTAGAAGCACAACGTAAAGCAGAACAAGAAGCGTTAGCAGCTAGACGCGCTGAAGAAGCTCGTAAAGCGGCAGAAGCAAAAGCTGCCTTGGAAGCACAACGTGTGGCAGAGCAAGCAGCTCTTGAAGCAAAACGTCAAGAAGATGCTCGTAGAGCAGCAGAGGCAAAAGCTGCCTTAGAAGCACAGCGAATTGAAGCCGCTAGAATGGAAGCACAACGTAAGGCTGAACAAGAACGACTTGAGGCGGCTCGTAAAGCAGAAGAAGCCCGCTTAGCAGCAGAAGCTCGTAAGGCAGAACAAGAACGACTTGCGGCAGAACGAGCTGAAGCAGAGCGACAAGCTGCAGAGGCTCGCCGTATTGCTGAGGAACGATACCAAGCGCATCTTGAAGCGGAACGCAAGGCCGAAGCAGCTCGTCAACAAGCGTTGGCACAAGCTGAAATTGAACGTAAAGCTAAAGAACGTGCTGAAGCAATTCAACGTGTTAAAGAGCAACAAGAAAATGCTCGTCGTCGAGCAGAGCTTGCTCGTCAACAAATTGAAGCGGAACGTAAAGCGGATCAAACTGCTAAGACTGGTCCATCCTTCAAAGAGCTTGATGATATTCATGAAGATACATCAAATGTAACAATTCCAAATGCAGTATCTATCGATGAATTAACTAAACCAAGACCAACGGCATCTCAAAATACGCGTCGTCGTGATCAACGACAACCTCAAATGCCACAAGGTCAGCAATATGTGCAAGTGAACCCGATGCCAACTGAGCCGGTAGTTCCATTGGTACCACAGAATGAACAGCAAAACGAAGAGCAAAAACCTCCAAAAATTTATCCGTTAGGCTAATGCGTTTAACTTCAATTGATAAAATTTCTAAGTTAAATTAGTCTATCGAGAGGGGCTAAAGGCTGTTTAAATATAGAGAGGACAAGCAATACCACGTGCTTGTCCTCTTTTTAAAATCCTTATGAATTTTGCGTTTTACGTTGACTTTCACAGGTGGATTCAGTACAATAAAAAAAGAAAATGCGTATATGGTACGAGAGACCATTGCATAATACAATACCTTTTAATTTAGTCCAGAGAGGCTGAAAAAGGAATATAGTTGAAGCGCCCATAAGGGCTTCTTTGTGCAAACTATTTGACCTTTTGCCCTGGGCAAAAGGTCTTTTTTGTTACGTGAGTTAGGAGGAAATCATGGGACAAGTTAGCCTAAAAGGCAAACATTTATTAGGTTTGCAAAATGTGTCACCTGAAGAAATCAAATTGATTTTAAATGTGGCAAAGAAAATGAAGAACATCGTACTTTCTGATGATAAGAAGGTTCCACTTTTGAAGGGGAAATCTATTATTAACCTCTTCATGGAACCAAGTACTCGTACCCGTAGTTCCTTTGAGTTAGCCGGCAAATATTTAGGGGCTGACGTTATCAATCTTTCTCCAAGTGGCTCTTCCATGGGTAAAGGTGAAAGCTTCCGCGATACATTATTAACAATGTCCTACATGGGCACAGATGCTATCGTAATGCGCCACAGCGCAGAAGGTGCACCTTTATATGCTACTAAAGCAGTTGATCCTATTATCATCAACGCAGGTGATGGCGCTCATGAGCATCCAACACAAGCTTTGCTAGATATGTACTCTATTTTAGAGAAAAAAGAATCCCTTGAAGGTTTAAAAGTAGTTATTATCGGCGATATCATGCATAGTCGTGTAGCAAGATCTAATATCTACGGCCTTACTAAAATGGGTGCCGATGTACATCTAGCTGGTCCTCGTACAATGGTATATCCAGAACTTGAAAAACTAGGTGTTACTGTACACCATGATATTCGTGAAGCAGTTGCTAATGCAGATGTAGTAAACGTACTTCGCATTCAATTAGAACGCATTCACTCTGCGCTATATCCTACAAATAGAGAATATGCACGAATCTTTGGTATCAATAATGACGTATTGAAATTAGCTAAAGACGACGTAATGGTAATGCATCCAGGTCCAATGAACCGCGGTCTTGAAATTGCGCCAGATGTAGCGTATTCTGATCAATCAGTAATTCAAGAACAAGTACGCAATGGCGTAGCTGTACGTATGGCTGTATTGTACTTAACTATTATCGGAGGTGACGGTAGTGAGCTTGCTTATTAAAAATGGTACGGTAGTAAATCCGGCGAAAAAACAAAACGGAGTAGCAGACGTTCTCGTAAAAGATGGTAAAATTGCGGCCATCGGTCAAAATTTAAGTGCAGACGGCGCTGAAGTATATGATGCGACAGGTCTTATTGTAGCACCTGGCCTTATCGATATTCATACACATTTACGTGAACCAGGCCAAGAAGCGAAAGAAGACTTCCACTCTGGTACACAAGCTGCTGCAGCAGGTGGTTTCACACGTGTTGTAACTATGGCTAATACTAATCCTGTAGTAGATAATGCAATGCTCGTAAGAGGTTTGCAAAGACAAGCAGAACTTACTGGTGTAGTTAAAGTAGAATTCATCGGCGCTGTATCTAAAGGTCTTGAAGGTAAAGAGCTTGCTGAATTAGGCGATATGGCTGAAGCTGGTGTAGTTGCATTCTCTGACGATGGTCACTATGTAGAAAATGCGGCTTTCATGCGTCGCGCATTAGAATACTCCTCCATGTTCAATAAAATGGTTATCGATCATGCGGAAGATATTACATTGACTAAAAATGGTCATATGCACGAAGGTATTGTATCTTATGAGCTAGGTGTTTCTGGTCGTCCTGCAGTAGCCGAAGATTTGGCTGTAGCACGTGATATCTTATTGTCTGAAATGACAGGTGGTCATATCCATATCGCTCACGTAAGTAGTAAAAACACGGTAGATATGGTTCGTCGTGCGAAGGCTAAAGGCCTCAATGTAACTTGCGAAGTTACGAGTCAACATTTATCCTTCACTGACGAATATTTACGCGAATATAACCCGGCGTTTAAAATGGCTCCTCCAATTCGCTCCGAAGATCATCGTCAAGCTTTGTTAGAAGGTTTGAAAGATGGCACAATTGATGCGATTATCACGGACCATGCACCTCATGCGTTTGAAGAAAAAGACCATGAGTTCTGCTGTGCACCAAATGGCTTCAGCGGTCTCGAAACATCTTTGGCAGCGGTTATTACAAATGCCTATGGTCCAGATAAACTAAGTATTGACCAAGTTGTGTACTATATGAGTACTCGTCCAGCTGAATTGATGCGTCTTGATGCAGGTGTTCTTGAAGTTGGCAAACCAGCGGATATTACAGTATTCTCTACAACTGAAGAATGGACTGTAGACCGCAATAAATTCTATACAAAAGGTAAGGTAAGCCCCTTTGATGGTATGACTGTTACAGGTAAAGCAAAACTTACAGTCGTTGATGGTAAAGTAGTTATGAAGGAGGGTGTTGTCTTACAATGAAAGGCAAGTTAGTTCTGGAAGATGGTTCCGTGTTTGAAGGTTCCTTATTAGGTGGTGCTCCAACGATAGGGGAAGTCGTGTTTAATACTGGTATGACAGGGTATCAGGAGATTTTGACTGACCCATCCTATGCGGATCAAATTATTACGTTAACGTATCCTTTAATTGGCAATTATGGTACTTTGAATTCTATTACTCAAGGTCCTAAACCATATTGCAAAGGATTTATCGTAGGAGAATTGTGTGATTTCCCATCTAATTGGCAAAACGAAGGTCTATTTAGTGAATACCTTCGTTTACACGGCATTCCTTGCCTTTATGATGTAGACACACGCGCTATAACGCGCGTACTCCGTAACCATGGTGTAATGAAGGGCGTACTTGTACGCTCTGATTACCCTATGGAGGATATTCAAAAGTTGTTCAAACAAGACTTGCCAACAGATCAAGTTATGCGAGTAACTACAAAATGGCAAGGTATGCGTGGCGATAAAAATGCAGAGTTCCACGTTGCTGTTATGGATTATGGTGTGAAGGAAAATATTCTTAACTCTCTAGAAGCCGCAGGCTGTCGCTTAACAGTATTCCCTGCAGATGCAAAAGCAGAAGAGGTATTAGCAAGTAATCCAGATGGTATTTTCTTGTCCAACGGACCTGGGGATCCTAAAGATCTTGACTATGCTGTAGAAGAAGTGAAAAAGATGTTTGGCAAAAAGCCAATCTTTGGTATTTGTATGGGTCATCAAGTTTTAGCACAAGCTTATGGTGGTTCCACATTTAAATTAAAATTTGGTCACCGTGGTTCTAATCACCCTGTACAAGATTTACGAACAGGTCGAGTATATATTACGTCTCAAAACCATGGTTATGCAGTAGATGATACTTCTCTACCTGACTTTGTAGAAATTACACATCGCAGTGTAAATGATGGTACTGTAGAAGGCATGCGACATAAAGAATTGCCTATTTTCTCCGTTCAATACCATCCAGAAGCGTCCCCAGGACCTACTGATAATCTATACTTGTTTGATGAATTTGAAGACTTAATGAGAAAGGGAAAATAATATGACATCAGAAGCAAAAAAAGTACTTGTAATTGGTTCTGGTCCAATTATTATCGGCCAAGCAGCAGAGTTTGACTATGCTGGTACACAGGCGTGCCGTTCCCTTCGTGAAGAAGGTTATAAAGTAGTGTTGGTTAACTCCAACCCAGCTACTATTATGACTGATACAGATATTGCGGATCGAGTATATGTAGAACCTATTAGTCTCGAATTCGTAACAGAAGTTATTAAAAAAGAACGCCCTTGGGGCTTATTGGCTACATTAGGTGGTCAAGTAGGTCTCAATATGGCGGTACAATTGTCTGAAGCAGGCGTGTTGGCAGAGTACGGCGTTAAATTACTCGGTACAACATTAGAAGCCATTAAACAAGCGGAAGACCGTGAGCTTTTCAAAGAAGCGATGAAGGAAATCAACCAACCAGTTCCTGAATCTGATATCTTTAATGATCTTGAAGAAGCGGTAGCATTTGCTAATCGCATTGGTTATCCAATCATCATCCGTCCTGCATACACCTTAGGTGGTACTGGTGGTGGTATTGCACATAACGAAGATGAAATGTATGAAATTACGCGCCGTGGTTTGAAACTTTCACCAATCCACCAAATTTTGGCGGAGCGTTCCGTTGCAGGTTGGAAAGAAATTGAATACGAAGTAATGCGCGATAGTGCAGATAACTGCATCATCGTATGTAATATGGAAAATATCGACCCTGTTGGTGTACATACGGGGGACTCCATCGTTGTGGCACCAAGTCAAACGTTGAACGATATTCAATACCAAATGCTTCGTACTGCATCTGTAGATATCATTCGTTATTTAAAAATTGAAGGCGGTTGTAACGTACAATACGCATTAAACCCTAATAGTAACGAATATATTGTTATCGAGGTAAATCCTCGCGTGTCTCGTTCCTCAGCATTGGCATCTAAAGCGACAGGTTATCCAATTGCTAAGGTAGCTGCAAAAATTGCTGTAGGCATGACGTTAGATCAAATTACAAATGCTGTAACAGGCGAAACTAAAGCATGCTTTGAGCCTACTCTTGACTATGTGGTAACAAAATTCCCACGTTGGCCTTTTGAAAAATTCAATTTGGCAGACCGTACATTGGGAACTCAAATGAAGGCTACCGGCGAAGTTATGGCTATCGACCGTTCCTTGGAAGGGTCCTTGCTTAAGGCCATCCGTTCCTTGGAAATTGGTTTAGACCATATTGAGCTTAAGAAAATCGCCCACGAGTCCATGGAGCAACTCATTGAACGTTTACATCTTGTCGATGATGAGCGAATCTATGTAGTAGCAGAAGCACTTCGCAAAGGCATTAGTGTAGAGAAAATTCACTACATTACAAAAATTGATACATTCTTTATTGAAAAGATTAAAAACATTGTAAATGTCGAAAAAGCTTTAGCTGAGCATGGCTTAACAGAAGAAGTATTGCGCAAAGCAAAACGTTACTCTTTCACTGACTCTGTTATCGCTCGTTATGCTAATACAACCGTAGAAGATGTTCGTGCAAAACGTAAAGAATGGAATATCCTTCCTACATATAAATATGTAGATACATGTGCTGCAGAATTCGAATCTAAAACTCCGTACTATTACAGTGCTTACGCACAAGAAGATGAAGTTAAACCACTAGGTGAAAAATCCGTTGTAGTACTTGGTTCTGGCCCAATTCGTATCGGTCAAGGTGTAGAGTTCGACTATTGCTCTGTGCATTCTTCTTGGGCACTTCGTAAAGCTGGTTATCAATCTATCATGATTAACAATAACCCTGAAACAGTGTCTACAGACTTTGATATTTCTGATTCCTTGTACTTCGAGCCATTAACAGTGGACGATGTTATGGAAATCATCGATAAAGAAAAACCAGCTGGCGTTATTGCTCAATTTGGTGGTCAAACCGCGATCAACTTGGCGGGCCCATTGGCTGAACGAGGTGTAAAAATACTCGGTACATCCGTAGATAGTATCGATATGGCGGAAGACCGTGAACGCTTCGATGAGTTGTTGGCGAAACTTGGTATTCCTCGCCCGGTAGGTGCTCTTGTAACCTCTGATGAAGAGGCACTAGCAGCAGCTAAAAACTTGAAATATCCACTAATCGTACGTCCTTCTTACGTATTAGGCGGTCGTGCTATGGAAATCGTATACAATGATAAAGAGCTCGATGTTTATATGAAAGAGGCCGTAGTGGCTTCTAAAGAGCATCCTGTTCTTATCGACCGTTACATGGTTGGTATGGAAGTAGAGGTTGACGCTATTTCTGACGGTACTGATGTATGTATTCCTGGTATTATGGAACAAATCGAACGCGCTGGTGTTCACTCCGGTGACTCTATGGCGGTATATCCTGCACAGCATCTAGATCAAGCTATTATAGATCAAATCGTAGACTATACACGTCGTATTGCGGTAGGTCTTAATGTTAAAGGTGTTCTTAATATTCAGTATATCGTGGCTGATGGTGAGCTTAATGTAATTGAAGTTAACCCTCGCTCTAGTCGTACTGTACCATTTATTTCTAAGGTTACAGGCATCAATATGGTTGAATGTGCTACACGCATTGCTCTTGGTGAAAGCTTAAAAGATTTAGGCTTGCCATTAGGTCTTGTGCCTAATAAACCATATGTAGCAGTAAAAGCACCAGTATTCTCGTTCTCCAAAATGGGCCTTGTAGAAATTGCTCTTGGACCTGAAATGAAGTCTACTGGTGAAGTTATGGGGATTGGTCGTACATATTCAGAAGCATTGTTCAAAGCAATTAATGGTGCGAACATGCGTATTCCAGAAGATGGTACAATTCTTATGACGGTAGCTGATCGCGATAAAGAGGAAGCGAGCCAATTGGCAAAAGGCTTTATCGAATTGGGGTATCACATTGAAGCTACTGGTGGTACAGGCAAATACTTCAAGGAACATGGTGTTGACTGTAAAATAGTTAACAAAATTTCTGAAGGTGATGATAACTGTGCTGACCATATTCGTCAAGATAAGGTGGATCTCGTACTTAATACATTGACTGCAGGGAAACGCCCGGAACGGGAAGGCTTCCAATTACGCCGCCTTGCCGTAGAAATGGGTACACCTTGCTTAACAAGTCTCGATACAGCACGCGAAGTATTGCGCGTTGTAGCAAATCGTAAAAATAATGCAAATTACACTGTAGAAGCGTTACAGGATTTTGAATTGGAGTAATAACCATGAGTGGCTATGTAGAACAGGGCGAAGTCGTTCGCAATGAGCAAATAGGCTCTGATGTGTGGATTATGGATATCCACGCACCAAAACAAGCAGCAGAAGCAAAGGTAGGACAGTTTTGTAATGTTCGCGTAGCGGACTCTACGGCACCATTATTGCGCCGTCCTATCAGCTATGCGGGCTTTGATGCACAAAAGGGTACTATTACCCTTTTGTACCGTGTCGTAGGTAAAGGGACTGAGATTATGACTCGCCTTGTTCCAGGCGATACTCTTGATTGTTTAGGGCCTTTGGGTGAACCATTTGTTACATCTAAGAATATGCTTCTCGTTGGCGGTGGTGTAGGTATTGCACCAATGTTATGCATCGCATCCCATTTGAAAGAAGGGGAAGGAGCACAAGTGATTCTCGGCTTTAGAAATGAAAGCGAAATCTTCTGGGCAGACTTATTTAAAGATACGCCTGTTACAGTACATATCACTACAGATGATGGTAGCGTTGGTACAAAAGGATTCCCAACAGCGATTATGCCTGAGCTGATTGATGCTAATGCTTTCACGTCCGTTATGACTTGTGGCCCTACACCGATGATGAAAGGTGTAGCTCAAGTGGCTAAGGAACTCAATGTACCATGCCAAGTATCTCTTGAAGAGCGCATGGGCTGTGGTACTGGTGGTTGCTTAGGCTGCGGTTGTGATGGTGCAGAAGGTAAACGCTATAAAGTTTGTAAAGATGGTCCTGTATTCCCAGCTGAGGAGGTGTTCTTTTAATGAGTGAGCGCGATTTAAATAACACCGTTACGCCAAATCCAAAGTTAGCTATCGATTATTGCGGTATTAAGATGAAGAATCCTATTATTGCTGCATCTGGTACCTTTGGTAATGGCCCAGAGTATGCTGGTTATTTAGACCTTAGTAATGAGGTAGGTGCTATTTCTGTAAAGGGATTAACACCGAAAGGGCGTCATGGTAATCCAGGTACTCGCATTGCAGAAACACCATCTGGTGTACTAAACTGTATCGGCCTTGAAAATCCTGGGGCAGAACATTTTGTGACACATATTTTGCCAGGTCTCAAGAAATACGACGTACCATTGCTTGCTAATATGTCTGCAGGCACCATTGATGAATTTGCATGGATGGCAGAGACTTTATCTGTAGATGGTATCGCAGGCCTAGAGGTTAACGTATCTTGTCCAAATGTAGAATGTGAAGGGATGGCCTTTGGAGTAGATCCAAAGGTGGTAGAACAGGTAACGAAAGCCGTTCGAAAAGTTACAGATAAGCCTGTCATTGTAAAACTGTCTCCAAATGTTACTGATATATTGGAAATTGCTAAGGCTGTAGAAGCTGGCGGTGGTGATGGAGTAAGTCTCATTAATACAATCCTCGGTATGGCCATAGATATCCATCGTCGTAAACCTGTGTTGGGTAATATTTATGGCGGTTTATCCGGCCCAGCTGTTAAGCCTGTCGCACTTCGCATGGTACATCAAGTATATAAAGGTATCAATATTCCTATTATGGGCCTTGGTGGTATTATGACTGGCACTGATGCTATTGAATTTATGATGGCTGGCGCACAAGCTGTCCAAGTTGGGGTGGCTACGATGGTTGATCCAACGGCGATTTCTCGTATTGCTCGTGAGATGGGTGAATACGTAGAACAATATAACTTAAACAGTATCACTGATATTGTAGGTGCTGTTCATCAAGATTAATCTAATCATACCTATGGTAAACTTACACAACCATAAGTTTTACTGAACAACTACAAGCTTTACTGCACAACTATAAGCTTTACTGATATACAAGATATGATGCAAAAGACCTAGTACATAATGTACTAGGCCTTTTATATATTGTATGGGTATCTAAAACTGAATAGGTACCAATGGTATGAATTGTTGATGTCATGATGGTCATACTATGTATCATTTAAATATTATACATAAGCTTTGTAGAAATCGATAAATTGCTGTGCTACAGGGGATAGGGCATGACCTTTCAGTGTGATGAATGCCTTTTTGAAATCCCCAGAGAATTCTGGCAATTTGATGCGGGCCATTTTACGATGGTTGATCAATTCTTTGGCATCCATTGGCACTAATGATACAGTGCGACCAGAAGAAGCCCATTCAATAGCAGAACTTTTAGTTGTAGTGATAGCAATGGCATTCAGTTGATCCATATCCGTTAAGCTAGATTGCATAATCATTCTTACAGAGCCACCAGAAAGGGAGAGGGGACATTTTTTGATGTCTTCCCAAGTAATGGTATCATGTTCTCGATCTGTCCAGAATACATCGCGACGGAAGATAGCATATAAATGTTCTTCTTGGGTAAGTAGAATATCAAATTTATCAGTGTCTACCATCTGAATATTAGCAATGCCTAATTCGGCACTACCGTTGATGAGTTGATTTACTACATTCGTCATAAGACCTTCGTAGATTTCAAAGTGGACAGATGGATATTTCATGGAGAAGGCTGGTAAATATTGCTGCACAATTGGTGTTGATCGTGATGCAGAGGTAGCGATACGCAATGTACCTTCAATGCGTGAATTCAATTGTTGTACAGCATTATATGTAGATTCTTCAATGGAGCATAATTGTTGTGCCTTTTCATAGAAGATTTTACCAGCATCTGTTAATTGTAAGTTTGATCCTCGTTGGCCGCGCTTGATATTGATTAATTGAGCCCCAAATTCAGCTTCTAAATATTTCAACTGTTTGCTTAATGCTGGTTGTGTAATATGAAGAATCTCTGCGGCCTGCGTCATATTGCCCGTTTGAACGAGGGTAATAAAATTGTGGTAGTAAGATGTATCCATAGAATCTCCCTATTATACACATAATAAGATAAATAAAAATTATAACGAACTAAGTAACCGTCATTTCACATTTTATAAAATGGCATATATACTATACTCAACAAGGAAATAGTGAGTTAATTAAATATAAAATAAACTTTCTATCCTTATCACAAATTTTGATGAAATGACAGCGATTGAGAAAGTAGGTACTGCTATGGGCGTGGTAAAAAGAACATTAAGTCAAGCAATTCGTAACTGGGAAGCACGTAGATTAATGACTGCACACAATACTGGTTTAAGTCGTAAAAAACAACTTGAACGCGTGTGGCCGCATCCGTTGACTAACGATAAACGTCGTGAATTTGGTCAAGGCGTAACAGGTTTAGTTAACCCCGGCAACTAATTGCTTAGTGTCTATTGATTAGATGATTCATCTAGCGGTAGTACCACTTCAATAGAATCTAATATTGTACAATCTGCAGCTCCATGACTCATGTCTTGGAGCTCTTTTTGTATGCCCTCCACATCAGTAGGGGGTACTAAGATTGTTACAGTTATATGTTCACCAAAGCTCGCTTCATAATGTAGCTTTTTCTCTTGTACAAATCTTTCTACTGCGCCATATAGTGAGTAGTCGATGGTCGCTTGTAGTTGCGTTCGTGTTGTGTGTAGTTCTTTAGGGGCAAGACGTAAGGTTTCCGCAACGGAGT
>ENA-OWLZ01000333-OWLZ01000333.1-metagenome-genome-assembly--contig:-NODE-333-length-13053-cov-5.790275_pt1 | contig 13053 bp, 8 predicted proteins | sample MGYA00245341_ERZ651117 | MGnify/ENA primary metagenome ERZ651117 (study PRJEB26857, sample SAMEA4031763) | metagenome | biome: human; feature: oral; material: saliva | place: Philippines | collected 2014 | study... | reverse complement strand
TTTTTTACCTGCCTCAAAACGCTCAAGGGTCCTAAAGGTAGTAATGGCTTCTCGTGCACCTGGAGTATCTGATACGGTCATTTTTAAGCGGTCTCGCGTTGAACGAGCAATACCCGTTTCTATAGTGCCAGAATCATGAGCAACATAGCCTTGTACCAGCACAATGTAGCGTCGGTCAAGTACGCGCAGTCTGATGAGGTCTTGAAGGGCCTTCTGTGCTTCGTCTGACTTTGCTGCCAGCATAAGACCAGACGTATCCATATCAAGACGATGCACAATACCAGGACGTTCTTCTCCCTGAAGCATTCCTAGGTGCTCGTAGCCACAGTGGGCTACCAGCGCATTTGCCAGAGTGTCATCAACGTGGCCTGGAGATGGGTGGCATACAAGGCCAATCTGCTTGGAGAGCACTATGAGATACTGGTCCTCAAAGCGAATATCAAGGGGAATATCTGGGTTTGGGCGCAAAAGCCCTGTTTGAGGCTCTGCATCTGGAAGAGATACCAAAAGCCTATCGCCCAACATAAGTTTTTCTGACTTAGAGGTAGCCAGCGTAGCGTTGATGGTTACTCTTCCCTCTTCTACCAGCTTTGCGCAGGCACTTCTTGAAGGAAGTGTATCTTGGGCAGAAAGAAACGCATCTAATCTGACACCGTCCCCTTCTGGTCCAACTAGTATGTCAACGATACGCTCATTCATTGCCGCTACCCTGCTGCTTTTTGTCCCAGATTATCCAGTACACAAAAGCAATAAGGATGCCACAAGTTACAAAAATATCTGCCACATTAAACACAGCAAAATTGACAAACGTTGTAGCAAAGAAATCAGTAACCTGACCATACAAAACACGGTCAATAGCGTTACCAATTCCGCCACCTGCAACGCCTCCCAAAAGCGCAATAAGCGGCAGCGGGAGGTTCTTCTCGCGAACTACAAAGCCCACAAGAGCGGCGATAACCACGGCAGTGAGGGCTACAAAAAAGAGAGCATTTCCAGAACCTACAGAAAACGCTGCACCGGTGTTACTTACGTGGAAGAGCTCCATAACGCCTGGGATAAAAGGTACTGCGGTTCCCTCTGGAATTGAGGTTCGTACCCAGAGCTTGGTTGCCTGGTCAAGCACACAGGCAACAGCGCCCGCCCCGCAGAGAACTGCAAGGCGGGTCACTAGTGTGTGCGTTGTATGTTGCTGCTGGTCAGTATTCATTTACGCAACAACGTCGTGGCAGCGGTGGCAAAGGTGATCCTCACCAAGCTCGCGATAGTTCCAGCAACGGTCGCAGCGCTCGCCGTTTGCAGGATAGACGCTTACGCTCAGCTCAGAACCTTCGGAGACGGTAACCTCGGAGCAGACAAATGCCTCAGCAAAGTCAAGGCCAGCATGAGAAATGGATGCAGCCTGCTCAGCGGTAAGGGTAACCTCTGCACGAGTAGCCTGCGTGGTCTTCTCGGTAACAACACCTGCCTCAAGAGCGGTCTCGTATGCCTTAGTGTAGGCAGCACGAGCATCAACCAGTACCTGATATGCAGGAAGCAGTGCTGTGTACTCGTCAGTGCTCATAGGAGCCTTATACCAGTCGAGAAGGGCTGCGTACTTCTGACCGTCACGCATGGACTCTGGCAGGAACTGCATAACCTCATCAGTGGTGTAAACCAGAATTGGCTGCAGGTCATGAACAAGCATGGAGAGAATCTCTGCCCAAACAGTCTGAGCGCTTCTGCGTGTTACAGAATCTGCAGCATCGCAGTACATACGGTCCTTAGTTGCGTTCAAATAACCGTTGGAAAGCTCAATGATGTAATCGTAGAGGGTACGGAAGACGTTATTAAAGCGATATCCCTCGTACGCCTCAGTAACTGCATCGTGAACCTCGCACATACGTGCAAGAACAAGACGGTCATACTCTTCAAGGTCCGCTACAGCAACTGCATCGGTAGCAGGATCAAACTGGCCCTCGAGCTCGCCAAGGAGGAAGCGCAGGGTGTTTCTGAACCTACGGTATGCATCGCCTACCTGGGAAAGAATAGCGTCATCGCAAGGAACATCCGTTGAAGTATCAACGGAAGCAACCCAAAGACGTAGGACGTCTGCGCCACGTTCAGCACAAACGACGTTTGGATCAATGACGTTACCCAGAGACTTACTCATCTTGCGTCCCTGTCCATCAAGCGTAAAGCCCTGTGAGACAACAGACTTATAAGGAGCAACTCCGTAAGCTCCAACAGAAGTCATGAGAGAACTCATAAACCAACCACGGTGCTGGTCGGAGCCTTCAAGATACATATCAGCTGGGAACTTAAGGTTTGGACGGTGTTTGCAAACAGCAGTGTGAGAAACACCAGAATCCCACCAAACGTCCAAAATATCCTTGTTTGCCTTGAGATTGTGGCCGCCACACTTAGGACAGACGCAAGCGTCTCCTAAATAGGTCTTAGGATCGTCGGTAAACCAAGCATCAGAGCCCTTCTCGCGGAAAAGCTTGATGACAGCGTCAAGTGTCTGGTCATTGATAACGGTTTCGCCACAATCCTCGCAGGTGAAAGCAGGAATTGGAACACCCCAGTTACGCTGCCTGGAAATACACCAGTCAGGGCGGCCTTCAACCATAGAACCAATACGCTTTACCGCGTTTGCAGGATAGAACTTAACCTTTGTAAGCTCCTCTGCTGCCTGCTGACGCAGACCAGTCTTATCCATGGAGACAAACCACTGGCTTGTTGCACGGAAGATAACGGGCTCTTTACAACGCCAGCAGTGTGGATAGCTGTGGGTAATCTCTTCTGCAAGAATGAGCGTTCCACGGTCTTTGAGCCACTGAACAATGACAGGGTTAGCCTCATTGACCTCCATACCAGAGAAGGGGCCACCAGTGCCCTGACCGTCACCTTTGAAGAAGTGGCCGTCATCATCAACAGGCATAGTCTGTGGAATATCAAAGCGAACACCAGCGTTATAGTCGTCTACGCCATGACCAGGCGCGGAGTGAACAACACCAGTACCGTCGTCAAGTGTGACGTACTCAGCGTAAATGAACTTACCAGTGTTACCAAGATCGCCAAAGATTGGCTGCTTATACTCGTTGCCTGCGAGTTCAATGCCGGTCCTCTTCCAGGTGTTACCCTCTGTATCCTGAGCAAGCTTCCAATCGGTATAACCAAACTTGGTAGCGGCTTTCTCTGCAAGCGCCTCAGCAACAATCTCCACGTGTCCGTCAGGAAGCTCAAGGGCAACATAGTTAGCCTCTGGATGCAGAATAACTGCCTCGTCAGCAGGCATTGTCCATGGAGTTGTAGTCCAAATGTCTACCCAGATCTTACCTGCGTAAGCCTCAAGACCCTCAGGAACCGTAGTTAGCTCAAAGCGAACAAAGATTGCAGTAGAGGTGACATCGTGATACTCAATCTCTGCCTCAGAGAGAGCAGTGTGGTCATGAGTACACCAGTGAACAGGCTTGGTACCTCTATACACAGAGCCCTTGTCGTAGATTGCCTTGAAGATCTCAACATCAGTTGCGTCGTAATCGTTGACGTAAGTGAGATAAGGGTTGTCCCACTCGCCCAAAACACCAAGGCGCTTAAAGCCCTGACGCTGGGTATCTACCTGCTCAACTGCCATCTTGCGGCAGAGCTCACGGATCTTCTCGGTAGATAACTGATTGAACTTCTCGGTGCCAAGCATCTGCTCAACCTTGTGCTCGATTGGCTGACCATGGCAGTCCCAACCAGGAACATAAGGGGTCTGGAAGCCCTGCATAGCCTTATAGCGGTTGATGATGTCCTTGGAAATCTTATTCTGTGCGTGACCCAGATGAATTGGACCGTTTGCATAAGGAGGTCCGTCATGAAGGACAAACTTGTCGTGTCCCTCATTCTTCTTCATCAGGAGTTCATAGACGTTGTTTTGGTCCCAATCAGCCAAACGCTGAGGCTCGTTCTGCGCAAGTGATGCGCGCATAGGAAAGCCTGTGTTTGGCAGGTTGGTGGTCTTTTTGTACTCGTTTGCCATCAAGCACAACCTTTCTGGGCACAAATAAAGCGCCCGTCCCTCACAGCTGGGACGAAGCGCCACAATACACTTCGTTGTAACCACCCAGCGACGGATATGTCCGTTTACTCGGCTGGCCTGTCACGGCGACCATTTCCGGCAGCACCTACTAGTACAAAACCTGTACGTTTGAACTGCAGCTCCGAGGTGATGTTCACACGGACGCAAATGCGGACTTCCACCAACTCCGCTCGCTTGAGATTTGCGCTACCCAGCTACTGTCCTCATCACAGCTTGTGTTAGTAATACTACCACGTCTTGCACTCATTGAACTAAGTAATACACACGCGTAAACCGTTTTTAACAAATTATGCGGAATCCAAATTTTAAATTTTTATAGAAATAAAAAATGTAGATTGGGTAAAACAATTCCAATATCTAAGTGAGCTCATATCACATTTGAGCCAAACAGGTAAAGGGACATGTATGACAAATAACGATAACAAGCACCGTAGATCTATGTCGATGCTACTCTATATTGCAGTAGCCATCTTTGTATATCTCCTGCTTAGCAACACATTATTACCAGGACTTCTGCGTCAACAGGTACAAACTGTCTCGTACAGTGAGTTCCTTAACAAGATTGAAAACAATGAAGTTACCAAGGTAGACCTTAATACGGGCACCAGAAACATTAGGTTCACAACTGGCTCTGGAGATTCCGAGAAGATCTTTGAGACTACGCAGTTCCCCAATGATTCAACGCTCGTGCAGACACTCAGAGAGCATAATGTTGATTTCTCGGCTTCTATTCCTGACAACTCTACAAATATGCTGCTCTATGCCCTTATTCAGTATGGAATCCCTCTTGTCATCTTCTTGGGCATTGGCTACTTTATCAACCGATCCCTTAAGCGCGCCATGGGTGACGATGGTCCTTCCATGAACTTTGGTGGCGGCTTTGGAGGTCTTGGTGGCAATCTTGGTCGCTCAAGCGCTAAAGAAATTAAGGGAGAAGAGACAGGCATTACGTTTAAAGACGTAGCTGGTCAAGAAGAGGCTAAAGAGTCTATGCAAGAGATTGTTAGCTTCCTTAAGACTCCTGATAAGTACAAAGAGATTGGTGCTCGCTGCCCTCGTGGCGCCTTGCTTGTAGGCCCTCCAGGTACTGGTAAGACCCTCATCGCTAAGGCAGTTGCTGGTGAGGCTGGCGTTCCTTTCTTCCAGATTGCTGGCTCTGAGTTTGTTGAGATGTTTGTTGGACGCGGTGCTGCAAAAGTCCGTGACCTCTTCAAGCAAGCAAATGAAAAGGCTCCTTGCATCATCTTTATTGACGAGATTGATGCGGTTGGTAAGCGCCGTGATGCTTCTCTCAACTCCAACGATGAGCGTGAGCAAACCTTAAACCAGCTGCTCTCTGAGATGGACGGCTTTGATAACCACAAAGGTATTGTTGTTCTTGCAGCAACCAACCGCCCTGAGACCTTGGACAAAGCACTTCTGCGTCCTGGCCGTTTTGACCGCCGTATTCCTGTTGAGCTTCCAGACCTTAAGGGTCGCGAGGCAGTTCTTCAGATTCACGCTCATGATGTAAAGATGGAGCCTGGTGTTGACCTCTCTATCATTGCTAAATCCACGCCAGGCGCATCTGGTGCAGACCTTGCAAACATCATCAATGAAGCTGCTCTGCGTGCTGTTCGTTTTGGTCGTCGTCGTGTTACCACTGAAGACCTTGCAGAGTCTGTAGACGTTGTTATTGCTGGCGCAAAGAAGAAGAATACTGTTCTTTCTGAACACGAGAAAAATGTTGTTGCTTATCACGAGACTGGCCATGCAATTGTGGGCGCCATCCAGAAAAACGACGCTCCTGTTACCAAGATTACCATTGTTCCTCGTACTGGCGGAGCTCTTGGCTTTACTATGCAGGTTGAAGACGATGAGCATTATCTGATGAGCAAGAGCCAAGCAATGGATGAGATTGCTGTTCTCTGTGGTGGCCGCGCTGCAGAAGAACTTATCTTTGGCGAGATGACCAATGGCGCTTCCAACGATATTGAGCGTGCAACAGCAATTGCTCGAGCTATGGTTACGCAGTACGGTATGTCTGAGAAGCTTGGTATGGTTACCCTCAGCCAGCAGCAAAGCCGTTATCTTGGTGGTGGCTCTTCCCTCACCTGCTCTGAGGCAACCGCTGAAGAGATCGATGCTGAAGTTAGACGCATTGTTGAAGAGGGCCACCAGCGTGCACTCCAGACGCTTAAAGAAAACCGCTTCAAACTGCATGAGATTGCTCACTACCTGCAGAAGAAAGAGACTATTACCGGCGAGGAGTTCATGAACATCCTTAAACGTGAGAATACCTTTGCACCAGTAGTTGAGAACACCAATGAGGAAGGCTCCTCTACTTCTTCAGCAGAGTAATTCTCTCATCAACAAAGTGAAACGGCCATCTGCGCTTGTAGATGGCCGTTTTTTGTACCGCGATTAAAGGCATTTCACCAAAGCTATCGAGCAAAAAGTTCCCAAAAAGCAACAGCAGATGATGCAGCAACATTGAGTGAATCTACCTGATGAGACATGGGGATGATGGTAGTAACGTCACAAGCCTTAATGGTTTTCTCGTCAAGACCATAGCCTTCACTACCAAAGAATAGTGCAGCTTTTTTACCTTTTACCAGCTCTTTATTAAGAGGTACTGCAGAATCTGTGAGCGCAAAAGCACACGTAGTAAAAGAATGAGCTTTAAGCTTTTTAATAAGGTCCAATGAAGTTGTCTCTTCACCTAAACGAGTCCAAGGCACATTAAGGACCGTTCCCATAGAAACGCGTAGAACGCGTCTTGAGAGGTTATCGGCACACTTAGCAGTTAAGATCACAGCATCTACATTGAGGGCCGCAGCTGACCTAAAGACAGCGCCAACGTTGTTGACGTCTACTAAATCTTCTAGAACGGCAATATGCTTTGACGTGCTTAGAATCTCTTCTAGCGTTGCGCCTTGAGGTCTTCTCATAGCGCAGAGCACTCCTCTATTCATCTTGTAGCCAATGAGTTGTGTAAGCTGCTCATCTGGAAGAATGAAAATAGGAACGTCATCTGACACAGGACGGAACTTCTCGACAATCTGCAAAATATTGTCTGTATGAGAAGTATTTGCAAGAAACGAGAGTGGCTCACAACCTGCGGCAAGCGCGGTTTCAATCACAAAATGTGACTCGCAAATCATGACGCCGCGAGTTGGGTCAAGACGATTACGAAGCTGGTTATCAGTCAATCGAGCATACATATTAAGACGACTGTCGTCAGCTGAATCTAACTGAATAACCGGATATGTAGCCATAAATAACGTACCTCTCGCCTCTTGTTAGACAGTATTCTCTCACTCTTGAGGCAAGAGTAACGTCATGTACTCCTAGATTACTTCTGTAGCAACTTTCTCTTGAGGAAGAAGCTCAGAGAAACCAGCGAAACAGAGGAACAGACAAGTGTGCTCTGAAGCGCAACCTGAGAATAATCTGCAGTATCAGGAAGCTGTGACTTCTTCTGAGGTTGCTGAGGATTCTCGGGAGTGTGCGTCTCAGGTGTTTCTGGCGTAGTCTCAGGCTGCTTCACGTATACGTGAGTCCAATTTGCAGTAATAGCTGGCTGAGAAGTATCACTTGTGCCAATAACAAGATTGACCTTTAAATGCTGGTATGAATCAAAGTGATCTGGATCTGCAGATACCGGAGTAAGCAGATATTCAATTCGATACTGACCAACAGGCAAGGTGTCATCTTGGTATGAAGAATAGACTACATCCTTGAAATGGTTAGAGAAATAAACAGTATTGCCATCGGCATCAACAACACGAGGCGTACCATCTGATGTATAGGTCAAGTCATTAGTAAATTGACCATTCTCAAACAGTAAAACATCGTAGGTATTACCTCCAGAAGTCCTACTGATAGCAATATCTCCATTGTGAGTAGCAGCACTTACTGGGAAAAGCTGAGTAACATCTTGAGATTGAATCTCTGCCATAAGACGAGCTGTTACGGCATCAATGTCCAGCACTCGCCTTGTTCCTGCATCAACCGTGTGGTCATAGTTGTAAGAAGAGATGGTAGCAGGAGCATTCTGAAGACCAGCGTCAATAGGCTTTAAAGTAGTTCCGGTATCAGAGACATATGCGGTGTGCGCGAGGGTGTAGTAATACGTAATATGCGTCACATACGTAGTTGGGCGCGCAACATTGCCATCACCATCATAACCAGCAGAAATCGTATAAGAGTCAACTTCTTTGTGGTCAAGGATGTCATTTCCCACTACCTCTGGAGCCTGGAACAGACCTTGCTTTTCAGTCTTATTTCCGTTGCTATCAACAAACGTTGTGAGGTTACGATTAATATCAGATACACCCACGTGCATGGTGTAAATGTAATAGAAGCCATGCTCTTGATCATATGAAAGTGTTTTTTCCAGCTTATACTGACCCATAGGCAAACTGGTATCAATCACAGCAGTATTATCCTGACCAACCGACCCTTGTGCCAGCTGACCATTAGCAATGTAAGAATTAACTCTGTCTCTGTGAGCCTGAATATCGTTGTCTGAATCAAATTCAAACGCAGGAAGCAAAATTCTACGATCAGTCACACCAGCAAGCTCCGGATGGGTCTGAATGTATGCATCTACAGCTGCATCATCTGTTGTATAGCTCAGTGAATCATCTGGCGAGAAAAGCGACAAGTCAAACTGATTTCTATCTAAATAAACAAAATCGCTTACCTTGCTATAGTTTGGATGAGAATCAGTGTTAACCGCCTCATAAGGCTTAACTGGCTCAAGATTATCAAACGAAGTTGAATCATTGCCAACAAGCGAAGCAAAATCAGAAGGAAGAAGCTCATATGATTTGACATCAGTATGCAATAACAACTGATTAGCAGAATGAGAATTTGATTGGCTAGTTGAAGCAGTAGCTACAGCAATTTTAGGAAAAGCTGAAATGCATAAAAGAAGTAAAGCAAGAGCAGTACAAACACATCTAATTTTTTGCGTAGTACTATTGACTCTAGTTGATGACATACGCTATTGCTCCCCCTGCAATTGAAAAATAATTATTTCTAAATGTGGTATATATTACTCCAGTTTTGTTCTTCTCCTGTGGAAAATAATTCCTCGTAAGTTCCATAAAATATGTGACGAATATGCACTACACTAAGTAGATGTGGCTTTGACTCATTTACAGAAAGTCTATTTGTCAAAACACACTGATTCTTGCTGTGTAACTTCGTTTTTATAAGGAGTGCTCCTTGGCTAAGCACTTTTCAAAAGGCTCTGCTTCTCATACCGCTAACCTACAGCCTCTCTCCTCAGAGGAATCTACAAAGAAAGCACCCTCTCTTAAAGACTCAGTACCAAGCCTTGGCGATACTGATATCTACGTTGCTCTCAGTGAAGAGCAGGTAAAAACCAATCAGCTTAATGACTCTTCACAATCAGCGGAAGCGCCGGAAGAGCAAGCTAATGATTTGACTGTCATTGCTCCCGTTGATAGCGCAGAGCTTGGAGAAAAAGAAGAGGCTCCCGTTATTCACAAGAAACATCAGCGGTGGAAGATACCTGCTGTGCTCGTTGGTATTCTCGTCCTTGTGTATGTGGGTGGAGCAATCTTCTTTAACTTCTTCTTTATGCCTCAAACCAGCATTTATGGTAAGGACTACTCCTTAAAACCGGCTTCAGATTTACAGGCTTCTAAAGCAAACGAGGCCTCAAATTACTCCGTCCAAGTCTCTGGAAACGGCGTAGATTTAACCATTAAGGCATCTGACATTGATTTAACGTACGACGCAGCTGGATATACTCGCGATGCTATTAGCCAGCAGAATCCTTGGATGTGGCCACTAGAGCTTACTCGTAGCAGGTCCTTGAGCCCTCACGCTACCGCCTCGTATGATACAAGCAAGGCGGACGCACTCTTTAATCAAAGAATTGAGCAGGCAAAAGAATCTGCTCAAACTCTAGAGAACAATGGTATTACCTACGATAGCTCGGCTAAAAAGTTTATTTTTGCTGATGACGCTATTGCCACAAGACTATCTCTTGAGGGTGTCCATAAAGACTTGCAGACCGCTTTTGATAATCTGAGCACTACCGTACAGCTTGGCCCAGAAAGCCTCATGAGCGCAGAAGACCTTGATACTGCCTTGAAGACTGCTAATTCCTACGTTGCCTCTGCGGTTGATTTGATGTTGGGCGACTCTGTTGCATATCAGCTTGATCAAGACACCATTGCTAGCTGGATTAAGTTTGATGAGAATCTCTCTATTTCATTTGATACAGACGCCATTACCAAATGGGTCAACGAGACACTTGCTCCTGCAGTAAATACTCGTGGAACTTCAAGAACGTATAAGCGCTGGGATGGAAAAGAATTCACTACAAAGGCCGCTGGTGCATACGGTTGGGTTATTGATAATGATGCTGCTGTAAAAGCTATCTCTGACGGTCTGTCAGCTGGTCAGGCAACAAAGATTGAACTGCCTACAAAACAGTCGGCTGATAAATTTACTAAACAGGGCGAGCAGGACTGGGGCGGTCGTTATATTGATGTTGACCTAACAACTCAGCATGCCGTGCTTTATGGTGAAGATGGATCAATTCTTTGGGAAGCCGATGTAGTAACGGGTATCCCAGACGGACAGCACAACACTCCGGAAGGAGTCTGGTATATTACCAGCCACATTAGAGACGCTCGTCTCTTGGGACCAAACGATGAGTCAGGTCGTCCAGGATGGGATACAAAGGTTGATTTCTGGCTTGGCGTAAAGGGTCAAGAAGCTGGCTTCCACAACGCTCCATGGAGAAGTGCGTTTGGTGGAAATATCTATCGCTACAATGGTAGTCATGGTTGCATTAACCTAAGCTATGAAAACGCTCAGAAACTCTTTGATATTGCCAAAGACGGAGATCCCGTTATCATTCACTACTAGGTTTTTCTTAGAGAATAAGAGTTACGCGCGCTTTAGAAAATAATTCTGAAGCGCGCGTTTTTTATGTCTTACAGAAGATCTACAACACGCTCTTTGTTTGCCATAAAATCAAGATACTCTGAACCTAAGCGAGAAGTAATCAACGAACTGGCAGAAGGAAAATCAGAATTACTTTGCCTAATACCAATATCAGTAATATTGTTATATGCATGTGAACCTAACAACCCGTCTGATAGGTACATTTCTCCACCACTTGCATTTTGAACGCTCCACTTTATGACGGGTAATCCTTGTTTATGCATTTCTTCAAGTAAAGGAACGTTCATTTGATACATTCTTTGATTGATAGAAAATCCAAAATTTGTAAGTATAGATAATGTATATATATCCTGATCAACAACTGCCACCAACTTGTTATTCCTACTAATGACCCACAAGAGTCCTGTTGTTGCAATATCTCCATTTTCCATTTTTGAAGCGCATAAAATAGGACCTGATATCTCAAGATCTTCGATGCTATCTATTTTCAAATAGTTATACTCCGGCCCCAGTTCTTCACTGTAATCATTAAATGTGTTGAACTGACTAGCAACATATTGTGCGGCCGATTTCTTTAAATTTGTTATCTGAAGTGATGATACATTTTTTGGTTTATAGAACACTATTAGGCCTATTATCAGCCCAGCTGACAACAATACTATGCCTACAATAACTCTTTTCCTACGCTGCATCATCAGTCACCTCATCATTACCGAATAATAATGAAACTAACTAAAAGCTATTGTAACAATTGTTTACTCTTTAATCGTTTTAACTTTATAACCAAAATAATAAATATGGCCCAGCCAAACAATGACAAGGACAATGCTGCCAACAAGAACGCCTTTTATAAGCATGGCAATAAGGCCTACAGCCATGACTAAAGTTACCGTGACAAGAATGCGCACTTTAGTCTTAACAGTCATCCCTTTTCCAGCTTTAAAATCAGCAAGGTTATTTTGGAAAAGCTTTGTATTAAGTAGCCAATTATTAAGTCGGTCGGATGATTTTGCAAAGCAAAATGCAGCAAGTGCCAAAAATGGAACAGTTGGCAAAATGGGAAGCACTACACCAAGCACAGCAAGTGCCAAACTTATACAACCTAATACAATAAAAGCAATACGCTTAATTGACATACATACTCCCTACTGCTTTTTGAGAAAGTTTACCATGTATAACAAAAAGCAGTAGGGATATTTACCATAACAAGAGTATTTCTTATATAAATAAATTTACAGGAAGCCCTAGAAGCGAGGCATTTGACCCCCACCAAAGCCCATGTTCTTCATCATAGACTCCATAGCGCGGCGACCCTTCTTTGCATTGCCACCCTGAGTCATAGCTTTCATCTTGCCCATCATCTTATTCATCTCTCCCCACTGACGAATAAGCTGATTGACTTCTTGAACACTACGACCAGAGCCCATAGAAATACGACGACGGCGCTGACCGTTAATAATCTTTGGACGCATGCGCTCTTCTTTAGTCATGGAATGAATGATGGCTTCGATCTTAGCCATTGAACTATCATCCACGCCACCCTGCTGGGCCATCATGCGGTCACCACCAGGTAGAGCGCCAATAAGCTTTGCAAGACCACCCATCTTGCGGATCTGATTCATCTGATTAAGCAGGTCATCCATAGTAAAGCCTTCGCGCAACATGCGCTCAGCATCTTCAACCTGCTTCTCGTCTGCTGCCTGCTGGGCCTTCTCGACAATAGAGATAACGTCGCCCATGCCAAGGATGCGCTTGGCCATACGGTCTGGGTGGAAAACCTCAAGTGAATCGGGTTTCTCGCCCATAGAAACAAACTTGATAGGCTTACCGGTAACCTCGCGTACGGAAAGTGCGCCACCACCACGAGCATCGCCATCAAGCTTGGACATGATAACGCCGTCAAAGTCTACGCGCTCGGCGAAGGTGCTAACAACATTGACAATATCCTGGCCGGTCATGGCGTCGACAACCATAAGAATCTGATCTGGCTTGACGGCACGCTTGATAGCAACGGCCTCTTCCATCATTTTTTCGTCAATTTGAAGACGGCCAGC
>ENA-OWLZ01000331-OWLZ01000331.1-metagenome-genome-assembly--contig:-NODE-331-length-13074-cov-10.883094_pt1 | contig 13074 bp, 9 predicted proteins | sample MGYA00245341_ERZ651117 | MGnify/ENA primary metagenome ERZ651117 (study PRJEB26857, sample SAMEA4031763) | metagenome | biome: human; feature: oral; material: saliva | place: Philippines | collected 2014... | reverse complement strand
AATCCAGAGCCAACTCCAAACCCAGAGCCAACTCCAACACCAGAGCCAACTCCGAACCCAGAACCAACACCAACTCCAGACCAACCAGCTGTAGAATTACCTCTATACGAAACAGATGGTGTGAAGGTAACGGTTGATAAGGAAAAAGGTATTGCGAAATTCGAAGACGAAAACGGAGATACGCCAGTAGTCGTTGAAGTACCAACTAAACTTCTTGATAAGAACATCAAGAAACTTAAAGTTGAAAAAGTGAACGAAACAATTAAAGGTCTTGAAGGAAAAGAATATCAAGGTTATGAAATTACTTTCGTTGACAAAGATGATAAACCAGTTCGTGTTGAAGGGGATGCGAAAGTAACATTCCCAGTGGACAAAGAAGTAGATGGAGCATTCTTTGTAACAAGTGATACAAAAGAAGTGAAAGAAAAAGTTGAATTCTCTAATGGAGAAAACAATGTTGTTACACTTAACGTTAAACACTTCAGTTTATACGCAGTTACATTTAAAGTTGCCGCTAGTGAAACTCCAGCAACTCCAACTACACCAGCAACACCAGAAACACCTACTACACAAGTTTCACCAGCAACACCAGCTGCTCCAAGTGAAAAACCAGGAGAAAATAAACCAGCTCCAGTTTCACCAGCAGCAGGCCAAGCAAAAGAAACATTACCAAATACAGGGGTAGCAGATGCAACTCCAGGAATCCTTGGAGGAATTCTTGCAGCGCTTGGTGGATTAGGCCTAGCCATTCCTAAAAAAGGTAAAAGAGACTAGGAACAAACGAAAATATCGAATGCATTGGACACTCCTAACCGGTCCAAACCATTTGAAAAAGGAGTCTGCCCTTAAACCGGTTCACAATGTGAGCCGGTTTTCTCTATTTGTAGATGGAAAATCTTGCAAAATCGTTTCAAATAGCGTAAAATTTATCTATTCGATGAAGAGAACCAATTGTATAAATATACTTTGTAGAGAGCCGATTATGGGTGGAAGATTGGCAGTCCCTGTTTATAGCAAGAATCATCTCTTAGAAACTTTTCTGAAATACAAATTAGAGTAAGAAGAGTCGCTTAAATGGCGTTAACAATTTACCTAGGCAAACGAAATTCGTTTGTAAATTTGGGTGGTACCGCGGAAGTTATTTCGCCCCTGCAACTAGCAGGGGCTTTTTTTATGCTCAGTGGTAAAAAGATGAAAAAGCAGTCAAACAAAGGAGGAAATTCAATGAAGATGAAGGAAACATTGCAAATTGGGAAAACAGAATTCCCTATGCGTGGGAACTTGCCAACAAAAGAAGTGGATTATCAAAAAGAATGGGAAGAAGCAGACGTTTACGGACAACGTCAAGCGAAGAATGAAGGGAAACCAACATTCGTACTTCATGATGGACCACCATATGCCAATGGTGCCGTTCATATGGGACATGCCTTAAATAAAATTTCTAAGGACTTTATCGTTCGTAGTAAATCAATGAGTGGGTTCCGTGCACCGTATGTACCAGGATGGGATACACACGGGCTTCCAATCGAACAAGCTTTAGCAAACGCTGAAGGGGTTGACCGTAAGAAATTATCAGTGGCTGAATTCCGTAAATTATGTGCGGAGTACGCATTACGACAAGTGGATAACCAACGTGCTGAATTCAAGCGTTTAGGCGTTACAGGAACATGGGATAATCCATACTTAACTCTTCAACCTGAATTCGAAGCAGAACAAATTCGTGTATTTGGTAAAATGGCTGAGAATGGCTATATTTACAAAGGATTAAAACCAATTTACTGGTCTCCATCAAGTGAATCTTCACTTGCCGAAGCAGAAATTGAATATAAAGACGTAGAAAGCCCATCAATTTATGTGGCATTTAAAGTGAAAGACGGAAAAGGCGTTGTATCAGAAGATGCGTCATTCGTGATTTGGACAACAACTCCTTGGACGCTTCCTGCAAACTTAGGGATCTTCGTACATCCTGACTATGTGTATGCCGAAGTGAAAACAGACAAAGGTACTTTTGTAGTGGCAAAAGAACTTGTAAACTCACTTGCTGAAACATTAGGTTGGGAATCGGTTGAAGTGTTAAAAGAATTCCGCGGAACTGAATTGGAATATGCAACAGCTTGGCATCCATTCTACGAACGTGAATCACTTGTAATGGTGGGAGACTACGTAACGCTTGATGCCGGTACTGGTCTAGTTCACTCAGCTCCTGGACACGGGGAAGACGACTTCTACTACTCACGTAAATACAACTTAGATGTATTATCACCAGTGGATAACCAAGGACACTACACTGCAGAAGCTCCTGGTTTTGAAGGAATGTTCTATGCAAAAGCAAACAAAGTCATCACAGACCTATTAGCTGAAAATGGGTCATTACTAAAACTAAGCTATTTCGTGCATAGTTACCCACATGACTGGAGAACGAAGAAACCTGTTATCTTCCGTGCAACTCCACAATGGTTTGCGTCGATTGATGCTTTCCGTCAAGATATTTTAGATGTGATTGAAAATGATGTGAAATGGTACCACCCATCAGGGCAAGTACGTATTTACAACATGGTTCGTGACCGTGGCGACTGGGTCATCTCTCGTCAACGTGTATGGGGTGTTCCGCTTCCTGTATTCTACGGTGAAAATGGAGAACCAATTATCACTCCAGAAACAACCGAACATGTAGCAAAACTAGTGGAAGAATTCGGTTCTGACGTATGGTTCGAGCGTGAAGCAAAAGACCTATTACCAGAAGGATTCACACATCCAAGCAGTCCAAACGGCACATTTACAAAAGAAATGGACATCATGGACGTATGGTTCGACTCTGGTAGCTCACATGCGGGTGTATTAAGCATTCGTCCAGAGTTAGAATTCCCAGCTGATTTATACTTAGAAGGATCAGACCAATACCGTGGATGGTTCAACTCAAGTTTAACAACAAGTGTAGCGGTTCATAAGAAAGCTCCATATAAAGCCGTTCTTTCTCAAGGGTTCGTAATGGACGGAGAAGGGAAGAAGATGAGTAAATCTCTAGGAAACGTCATCTCACCTGCAAAAGAAATGCAAACAAAAGGGGCAGACATTATCCGTCTATGGGTATCTTCTGTGGACTACGAATCAGACGTACGTATCAGTACTGAAATCTTAAACCAAGTATCTGAAGCATACCGTAAGATCCGTAACACAATGCGCTTTATGTTAGCCAACACTACAGACTTCGAACCATCTAAACATGCCGTAGCGTTTAAAGACTTACGTTCAGTAGATCAATACATGATGATTCGTTTCAATGATGTTGTGAAGACAATTGAAGAAGCATATGAAAAATATGAATTCTCAACAATCTATCAAACAGTGATGAACTTCTGTACCGTTGATTTATCACAATTCTACTTAGACTTTGCTAAAGACGTTGTGTACATCGAACATGAAGATAACTACGAACGTCGTGCAATGCAAACAGTGATTTACGATATCATAGTGAAATTAACGAAATTATTAAGCCCAATCTTAGTTCATACGAGTGAAGAAGTTTGGAAATACTTGAAGGAAGAAGAAGCTTATGTTCAATTAGCTGATTTCCCAACAGTAGAAAATTACGAAAACAAAGAAGAAGTATTAGCACAATGGGCTGAATTCTTCAAAGTTCGTAACACTGCTTTGAAAGCTTTAGAAGAAGCTCGTAACGAGAAATTAATCGGTAAGAACTTCGAAGCAAAAGTAACGCTCTATCCATCGAATGAAGTTCGCACTTTATTAGAAAGCTTAAACACAAATGTAGCTCAATTATTCATCGTTAGTGAATTAGAAGTGGCACAAGAAGGCGTTGAAGCTCCTGCGAATGCAGTTGAAGGCGAAGGCGTGAAAGTTGTTGTTGAACATGCCAAAGGTGAAACTTGCGAACGTTGCCGTGCTGTGAAGATTGAAGTAGGAACATTAGAAGATGCTCCGACTTTATGTAATCGTTGTGCTGCAATTGTGCGTGAATACTTCCCAGAAGCGCTTGTTCCTGAAGCAGAATAATAAAAATTTAACTGAGTCGAAGCAATTCGGCTCAGTTTTTTTCGAATTGTGTTCAAAATAACCATTTTGAAGGGGTGAATTAGAATAATTCTAGTTCATCCCCTTTTTTAGCGTTCTATCAATGTTTTGATGCTAAAAAGAGAGTGGATTTATAAACAAAAGGGAACTTTCATCTCCATACTTTCTTTAAATTTCAATCGAAATCATACTTATTTAGCAATTTTACTATAGATTTAGAAGATTAATTTCATAAGTCTGTCAGGAAATGTTCTTACCAAGTTTAGATAATGTCTAATGTAGGAAAGGGGTTTCAGATTTTCCTTTCTTAAAATAAAGAAGAAATAGGAGAACAAATATGCAAAAAGTACGTAATAAGCAAAAAGGTATGATTGCAGGAGCAAGAGTGTTAGGAGCAAGCCTAATTCTCAGCACTAGTCTGTTAGCGCCATTCGCAACAGTCTATGCTGAAACAGGTGAAGGAAGAGTTCCTAATGTAGTACTGCCAAATGGAGTTCCAAAAAACTATGATTTAACATGGTTTGATGAGTTTGATGGAGATAAACTCGACAGAACAAAATGGGATTATTCTCTTTCAAGTTTCGATCCTAAAAATAGAACGCAGATGCATTTCACTGATGACCCAGCGAATGTTTCTTTAAAAGATGGAATCCTTCATCTAACGGCACTCTATACGCCGAAGCAATTGAAGTGGAATGACCAAACAAAAAAACATGAATGGGTAGACCGTGAGAATACTTATAAAGATAAGGATGGCAATCCAGTTACTTACAAAGCACCATTTACATCAGGTGCCATTCAAACGCGTGACCGTCATGGGAAAGTTCTTACTGAATTCAAAGGTGATTTTTATGCCGAATCACGTATCAAGTTACCATTTAGTGAATCTTCATGGGCTTCCTTCTGGATGACTGGAACAAAAGGCGGGGGCTCTCCTAAGAGTGGAGAGATTGATGTCTTCGAGTCTAAAGGCTATGATCCAACATTCATTCAAGCAAATATCCATACAGCACCGACTCCTCCTAAGGAAGGGGAAAAGGAAAAGTATAGCGATCAATATCAAAAGAAACTCCCTAATAATGGAGATACGCAAACGGATTTCCACACATACGGTGTTTTAAAAGAAGGAGATAAGGTAACATTCTTCTATGATGGACAAGCGCTTTATACCCTAAAATACAGTCAGATAAAAAATAAGGAAGCATTTGTCGACCCAGAAAATGGATTTATTTTACGATTAACACATATCGTAGGTGGTTCATTCGTGAAAGATTGGGATGGTGGTACTCGTAACTATACGGATGCGATTCCTTACAAAGATAGTTATAAGGATGGAAGTCGTTCAGACATGCAAATCGACTATGTTCGTGTATGGCAACCAAATGCTAAACCTGTAACAACAGAAGTGCCAACGACGACAACGGAGGCACCAACAACAACGACTACAACAACGGTCGCTCCGACTACGACTACAACAACAACTACAGAGTCAACAACAACAACTGAAGCAACAACAACTACGGCCGCAACGACAACAACAGAAGGAACGACAACTGAAGGTTCAACAACAGTAACTCCAGCAGTTCCAACGACAGAAGAACCAAAACGTCCTGAATTACCAAATACAGGTACAGCAAAAGGGTTCACTGTTATCATCGGTGGCGTACTTGTGGTAGTAGCAGCATCGTTATTATTCACTCGTAAAAAAGAAAATCAATAATCATCATTACTAAAGGAGTCTTACGAAAGTAGGGCTTCTTTTTTTGCAAATTTTTCATGAATAAAATCCACTTTCATATTGATGCGATAATTTGTTATAATAGACAGTATCAGAGCAATTGAGGTGTAGAAAATGAAAAAAACATATTTTATTATTGGTGATATTCACGGCGAAGCAGACATGATGGAAGAAATGCTTCAAAACTGGGACGAAGAGACTCAGCAACTTGTCTTCATGGGAGACTTGATTGACCGTGGTCCCGACAATAAACGCAGTGTCCTTACAGGGATGAAATATGCAAAAGAGAAAAATGCATGGTATTTGATGGGAAATCATGAAGTGATGTTCCTTGCGTTTATCGACGATCCTGAAGGACGTTTTCCACACTATTTCAGAAATAATGGAGATACAACGATTAATGACTTACTCGGACGTCCACAAGGCACTCCAGTGAATCCTGTGGAAGATGCCGAAGCGATTAAAGCACAATATCCAGAACTTATCGAATTTCTAAGAGAACGTCCACTCTTTATCGATGAAGGCGATTTGCTCTTAGCGCATGCTGGGGTGGATTTACGCTTGGACGACTGGAAGGACACTGAGCCAAAAGACTTCTACTGGATTCGCGAGCCGTTCCATAAAGGGGTAAATAACACTGGTAAAACGATTATCTTCGGACACACCCCTTTACGTGGTTTAAACGAAGATGGCGACTTTATGAAATTATGGCAACACGATGGCAAAATCGGTATCGATGGCGGAGCTGTTTTTGGTGGCGCGCTTCACGGTATCGTATGGCATGATGGTCATATTGAAAAAATTTATAGCATTAAAAATACAAAACCAGTCCGTTTCACGGATGACTAGAGGTGTTCTATGAAGAAAAATGCGGTTTTATTATGGATTGTTTACTTTTTAAACTTGATGGTTTTCCCGGCGTTCTTTATTCGTTATACGGCTTCGGGACCAAGTGTGGATACAAACGCCTACCTAATCCTTCAACTGGTTTCAACAGCGATTGGGGTAGCATTGTTCCGCGAAAAGCTTGTGGAAGGGTTCAAAAACTTCATCAAGCGTCCGTTTATTCGAGATTTGGCAATTGCGTACGCGCTTCGTATCGGATTAGCGATAGTTGTAGCCAGATTGATTGGAGAAGTGACGTCGGATAACCAAGAACAAATCGAGGAAATGATGAGCACAAACAATGCAGTGGTCATGTTTGTTCTACTATGCGTTGTTGCACCAATTTTGGAAGAGTTAGTGTTTCGGGAAGCCATCATCGGTTCATTTAAGAAATCACTCAATATTCACGTATTAACATTTATTTCTGCCTTCCTATTTATCTTACTTCACTCGCTCTCAAAAGATGCCGGTGGAATTGATTGGATGGCATCCTTAATGTACGTTCCATTAACGATTCCAATCGTTGGGATGTATCGTTATTACAATAACAATGTTTTTGCATCCATCTCGATACACTTTATCAATAATTTTATTGCGTTTATCGTTTTATTAAATATGTAACTGACAAAGGGGTGAAATCATGAAAATCGATCAATGGGTACGATTCATTATTCGGTATGGTTTCATCCTTTTTGCGCTTTTTGAATGGTCGCAATTACCGAATATGAACGCAGGAGACATCGCCTTCTTCTTTGGATTTATCGCGCTTGTACAAGTGGGCTATTATTCATTGAAATATCAGTGGTACATCCTAGTTGAAGGTATCGCGGTCGTCCTCCTCTGTTTGTATTTCAACACCATTTTTACAGGACTGATTCTGCTTCTCTGTTTCGAGGTGAGTTTACGGTTCACTTTTAGAAATGCGTTGATTTTACAGTTAATCTTAGGGGCGGTCGTTATTGTTCCAGCTGTTCAAAAAGGCGATAGCATTCTAGTGGTAATGACCTTGTTCTTCCTTTTATTCTTCTCTTATGGAAATCATATTTTGGAAGAGCGAAGAGTATTGCAAGAAGAGTTGGAAAAAGCCGAGCAAAAACTCAGCGAGCAACGCTATGATTTGCAACAAGCTCAATATAAAATGGGAACCATGAAGGAAATCTTCACGCTGCAAGAGCGAAACCGCATTTCGCGTGAGATTCACGATTCCGTGGGACACAGTCTGTCCACGATTATTATTCAGCTAGGGGCGATTTCGCAACTGGCCAAGCAACAAAACTCGCCGATTCAAGAAATGAGCGAAGGGCTGCGTGATTTTGCAGTCGAGGGCTTGCAAGAAGTGCGTAAAATCGTTCATGACTTGAAGCCAGAACAAATGGATAAGAAGCAGTTGGATATTGCGCTGGAAGAATTTTTCCACGAAGTACAAGTCAACAGCGGCATCGATATTCAGTTTAGAAAAAATGAGCCAACCTTCACGCTATCAAGTGAGGCAGAGCTCAGCATTTTCCGTGGGGTGCAAGAGGCGATTACAAATGCGATGCGACACGGACAAGCCACACGCATGACCGTGCTACTGATGTATAATCCATCGCAACTAGTCGTAACGATTAAGGATAACGGAACAGGAGCAGTCGATTTAGCTCCAAAAGGCGGACTCAAATCACTCCAAGAACGCCTCCGAGGAGAAGGCGGGTCTGTTGTCATTCAGGCGTCAAATCCCGGCGTGACCGTGCAAATGATCCTACCGAATACAGAAAAACAATAGAAACGAGGAGAACCATGACAAACCCAATCAAACTTATTATTGCCGACGATGAAATGCTCATCCGTACCGGTTTAAAAATCATGCTTGAGGCTAGCGGTAATGTCGAAGTCCTCGCCTTAGCAGAGAGTGGACGCGCGGCCTTTGAAGCCTGCAAGGAGCACCAACCAGATGTCGTCTTGATGGATATTCGCATGCCTGAGAGTAACGGAATTGAAGGAACGAAGCTGATTAAAGAGGCCTTTCCGGAGGTGAAGGTGCTGATTGTGACGACCTTCCAAGATACCGAATATATCGTCGAAGCCGTACAAAATGGCGCTTCGGGGTATTTATTAAAAGACAGTAGTCCAGAGGCGATTCTTGACGGAATTAAAGTCGCTCTGTCTGGGAAAGTCGTGATGGATACGGTGATTTCAGAAGCACTACTGACGAATACGACCGTTGAGAAGCCTGCGAGCTTTGATGCGGAGAAATGGGGACTTACACCGCGTGAGGTGGAACTCATCCAGCAAGTCGCACAAGGCTTAAGCAATAAGGAAATCGCACAAACGCTCTTCCTCTCAGAAGGAACCGTGAAAAATAATATTAGTACGATTCTTTCTAAATTAGAACTGCGTGACCGTACGCAATTAGTTATTTTTGCTTACGAAAACAAACTAAAAAATTAATCAAGACTGCTCCGATTCTTTCAGATAAACCGACAAGGAGGATAGCATCTGAAAGAGTCGGGGCATTTTTTATAAAAACATGACTTTAGTCACGCTACGAGATGACGTTTTGGACTATAGACTCTTGGGGCTGTTTGCTATGATAAGAGTACAAACAAGTAGGAGGGTAAACAAATGAACGAATCCAAGAAGACCCCGAAAGATTTAAAAGAGGAAGCCATTGTAGCGATTGTTCTTTGTTTATTAACAGCCATTCTTTCATTTATTCGATAAAAAGAGGTGTACATATGATTGAAATTAAAGACGTAACTAAATCTTACGGACGACATAAAGTCCTACAAAATGTTTCCTTTGAAATTATGGAAGGCGAACTTTTTGGATTACTTGGTCCTAATGGAGCCGGGAAAAGTACATTGATTGATATTCTAACAGGGATTCAATCGATGGATAGCGGTGAGATTTTCATTAATGGAAAGTCGATTAAAACCGATAAAGTAGAAATTCGAAAACACTTAGGGTTAGTACCACAAGATATCGCGCTGCTTGAGGAATTGAACGCGGTCGATAACTTAGAATACTTCGGTGGACTCTATGGCTTAGCTGGAGCAGAGTTGAAGAGTCAAATTGAGAAATTACTAGAAGTGGCTGGCCTTACCGACAAAAAGAAAGAGAAAGTGAAAAACTACTCCGGCGGGATGAAACGTCGCTTGAATATTGCTGTAGCGATGTTGCATAACCCTTCGATTTTGATTTTGGATGAACCAACTGTCGGGGTGGATGCGCAGTCGCGTCAACATATCTTCGACTATATTCAGTCGCTGGCGGAACAAGGGACAACGATTCTTTATACTTCGCATTATATGGAGGAAATCGAAGCTTTGTGTAAACGCGTCTTCATTCTCGATTTAGGAGAAGAAGTAGCGTATGGCACAAAAGAAGAAGTGAAAAAACTTGTGGGGCATACACAAACGATTGCCCTCACATTGGACCGCGTACCTGCTGGATTTGATGAAGTGTTGAAGAACAGCGAAAACGGCATTCAATTTGTAACGGTTGATGGCCAAGACATGGCCCTCACGATTGACCAAACGATTTTCTCAATGATGAAATTGATTGAGCAAGTCGAACAGGCACAACTCGTGATTAAATCCGTCAACGTAAAAGAAACGACATTAGAAGAGGCGTTCTTACAATTAACAGGAAAGACGCTTCGTGATTAAGGAGGACTTATGAGATACATTCGTTATATTAAAGCCAATTTAATATCCTCTCTGAAGTCTTTTCCGGCGCTATTACTCATGGTCTTAATGCCATTTCTATTAGCATTATTCTTAGCCTTCTCCACAAAGAGTGCCTTCAATCCATCTGATTTAACGATTGAAACGAAGATTTATATCGATAATCAAGACAAAGGTGCTTACGGAGAACAAGTGGTTGCATTGTTTGAGAAGCTTACGGAGGAAAAACAAATTGCGCTGACAACTGTGAAAGAAAATGCCAAAATCATTGCGACGATTCCATCGGATTTCACACAGTCGATTCAAACGCGTTCGCAAACGACGCCGATTGTCCTTGAGAAATCAGGTCGAACATCGAATACGTCATTGGCGGTCTATCAAACGCTCTTTCAAACAATCACTTCACAACTGTTAGAAGCAAGCACTGTGATGAATAAAGTCGCGGAAAGTCAAAATGCATCGATTACGCCAGAACAAGTTTCTGAGATGCTTGTATCCTTACAACAGGAGATTGCAACGGGAGCTTTTGAGACGGAACAGGTGGAAGCAGAGTCACAAGTGACAGCAAACCAACACTACGCGATTACAGGTTTAGGATTTCTATTTATGATGTTCCTTGAAACTGCGATGCGTTTTGGAGTACAAAAGGAACTCAGCGGCCTTCGCAAACGATTAAACGTATTGCCATTTAGCATCTGCGAAAAAGACAGACTCGATTTAGCCGTGAATATGATAATGACGACTCTATTGTCATTCGTGTATATTGGCCTGTGGAAGATTCTGGATCCAACGACTTTTGGAGGAAACTTCGGTAGCATTATTGTCCTCATCATTTTCTATAGTTTAGTCTTTAATGTTCTTGGAAACTTACTCGGCAATTTCGTGACCGAGAAGAATTTACCAGCATTTTCGACTTCTATGAACTTAATCTATATGTTCTTATCAGGAGTGATTCCGCTCGACCGTATCAGTTCAGCCTTTAGCTTCCTCAGCGGAAATCCGCTTCAAAAATTTATGTATACACCATTTGTCGAAGTAATGAATGGGGTATCGATGAGAGGGATGGTGACCGTTGCTTCCCCTATTATTTTAATCCTAGGGCTAGTCTTTAGCTGGTCATTGAAGAGAAAGGAGGCACGTCAATGAATCTTATCAGAATGACAATCTTTCATTTGAAACGATTATTGAAGATGCCGATGATTCTCTTTATGATGATTGGGATGCCAGCTTTAGTCAATGGAATCATGATTGCATCACAAGGAACAGTGGATACCACAGCGCCAAGTACGGTCGCAAAAACGGTTGCCTTTGTATTTGAAGAGGGAAATGATGAGTACCAAGAATTGATTGCACCGTATATTCGAGAAGAAAATGTGTATTTCGACTTAGATAGTGCAAAAGAAGCCTTGAAAAAAGGAGAAATGACGGTCATTTACCAGGTGCCTGCCAATTATTTACAGAAGGCGAAAGAAGGCCAAGTGCCGACGATTCGCATCTGGAATACGCAGCGCGGAACGAGAGATTTTCTGCTTGATGCACAATTGACGAAGGTGCTAAAAGAAGTCATGCTCAATGCGAAACTGCAAGAAGTAGGCGTGTTGACGAAAGAAGAGACGTTATCTGTGGATGACAATCAAATGGTGGTTACAAAGGAAGAAGTAAAGACGAGTGTAGCAACTGGAATCGTCATGCTCATGCTTCTCCTTTATGTCATCATGAATGCGGCAGTGATTTCTTCCGACTGGATTAACTTTAAGAAGAGTTATGTATTGAAACGCTCGGTCGTATCTCCAAGTTCGAATATGGAAATCATCCTTTCATTCTTATTAGCATACTTTGTCTTTATGTTTATCGTCAATATGCTCCTTATGGCAGTGATGTTCTTTACAGGACTCGTTCCAGAACTGAACTGGGGAGTGTTCACAGGGCTATTAGCTGTAACGATTATATACAGTCTTTGCCTAAACTTATTCTTCTTTAGAATTTTCAAGGTGCCAGGGCATGCGACGACCTTTGGAATTTTATTTGTAATGCTAATGGTGGGGCTTGGAATGCCAGCGGTGCTTGGGGATTTTGGAGGAAGTTGGCTTAGTATCGTGGCTTATATCAGCCCGATTTACTGGTTGTACAAAGCGATTGACTTTCAAACCATCTTCCCAGCTGTCTGGGTTATTCTTGCGATGGCAGGTGTCTTCCTCACAGCAGGAAGCTACCGCTTAGAGCAGTATGTGCAAAATAAATAGGACGGACAAAATTCACGTTAAACATCTTTGGATGTTTCAATAGTCATCATTATAAGGATACCGCCAAGAGCCTATAGTCTCTTGGCTACCGAGCTTCAAACTGCCGCTAGGAAATGAATTTCCCAGTGGCAGTAATTCAAATCGGTTATGATTCCCTACAATGATGACTATTTCATCCAAAGATGTTCTTCGTGGTTTTGTCCTTTTTTGCTGGAAAGTTAATGGAGTACTTTCTGGATGAGGGCCCCTTGAGATAAAAAGCTGATGGGAAGTTTGTTCTCAGGTTAAAAGGAAAGAAAAAAGGAAAATGTAACTTATATGGGTTCTATAATTTTTAGGGTTGATGGAAATTTTCCACCAAGCCTAAGAATTATAGAGACTATATTGACAAAATTATCGGAGTTGTTTAAAATTTAATTGAAAGTTAATTATTTTTTAATGTTTTTGCGAAAAACGTAACTTGCATTATTGAATTTAAATTTTCTAAATCGAAAGGTGATTTTTATGA
>ENA-OWLZ01000329-OWLZ01000329.1-metagenome-genome-assembly--contig:-NODE-329-length-13098-cov-11.510619_pt1 | contig 13098 bp, 8 predicted proteins | sample MGYA00245341_ERZ651117 | MGnify/ENA primary metagenome ERZ651117 (study PRJEB26857, sample SAMEA4031763) | metagenome | biome: human; feature: oral; material: saliva | place: Philippines | collected 2014... | reverse complement strand
AGAGAGCCTTATGGACTTTTTGTGTTACTTGTTCAACTTGATTTTACAATCGGCGTTTTTTAAATATTATATCTATATTAGATAACTTAACCTTGCAAAAATCTTCTACGTTTTATAATTCTCAGAAACACTATATATAATAAAATTAGGAAATTGTATAATAAGACAAAAGGACTGTAGCGAAATACAGTTTTACCATATTTCGCTACAGTCCCTTTTTAGGTATATTTCTTATTTTATTTAGGTATAAACACTACTATTACATAAATAATATTTATCTTTAAATCTATATTATCCTAAGAACCCACCATGGCCTAGTGCGATACAGTCTTCTTTTGTAATCTCATCATCTGCAATGAGCCGTGGCACGATTTCATCAAAGGCTGTTGGTTTGCTAAATAGAACACCGCCTGGTACGCCTAAAATTGGTGTGCCATCAGCACAGTATGCAATGCACACCATAGAGCCTGGCAAGACAGGAAGGCCATAGGTTACAACACGGTCCGCGTAGCGTTTAATGGCCCCTGGTGTTAAATCATCAGGATCGACACTCATGCCACCTGTACAGAATATAATATCTGCCCCCGCTGCTTTCACCTTATCGATGGCCGCCACAATATCGTCTGTGTTATCCGTGACGATTTCATGGGCGATTTTTTTGACACCAAATTCTGCGCAACGCTCTTCGATAATAGGTGTGAAAGCATCCTTAATACGCCCTTCAAACACTTCGGAACCAGTTGTTACAATTCCCATTGTTTTACGTACAAATGGTTTTATATTTAAGATAGGACCACCAATTTTTTTAGCATCCACAACCTGTTGCTCTTCCAATAACAATGGAATGCAACGCATACCGGCGATTTTATCGCCCGCTTTCACAGGCGTATTATTCAATTTTGTAACGATAGTCAATTCACCGATGCTATTGATAGCGTATAGTTTATCTACATCGACCTTGAGTAGACCATCTACATCGGCAATGGCCTCTATTTTGCCTTGTGCCATAGGACCATCATGCATATAGTTTCCATTAGCAATAGCATACAAGGCGCGCGCTACATCTTCTTCGTGTAAGAACCCTTCATCTTCTGGTTCCATCACATAAATATGTTCCTTTCCTAAATCGAGCAGTTTAGGAATGTCCTCTTCTATAATCACATGACCGCGGCGGAATGGTGTATCTTTCACCTCACCGATGACGATGCGTACAATATCGTGTACCAAGGCATGTCCTACGGCATCTTGCACTCTTATTTCTTTCATAATCTAACCTTTCAACATATATTCTATTCCATGTATATCAAACGTAATATGTAGCAATACATTTACTATATCATATGAATGATCGCGACTAATATGCAATTATGCACATACGAGTTTAGCAATCCACATACCGATGGCACAAAGAGCTAGACCACCAAGAATTTGTACAACCCCATAGAATAGAACATCAGTGAAATCACCCGCTGTCAATAGCTGCAATAGTTCAAAAGCAAATGTGGAAAACGTCGTAAAAGCCCCAAGTCCACCAACCACTAAAAAGAACCGAACCCATTGAGGCCAATCCGGTCTACACACATAGGCACCTAAAATAATGCCTATAATCAAACAACCGATTAAATTGACCGTTATCGTACCAAAAGGATAAGGCCCTAATCGTGCCATTACCCATTCACCTACCACCGTTCGCGCTAGTGCACCTAAAGCACCGCCACAGGCGATAGCTATATATTTTTCCATAAAAGGCCTCCATAAAATTAACATTTCGTGTAATTATCATATATACATAATAATTATCACATATTACCTATTAGTCAACAATGTATTTGCTAAGTATACTAAAAGCACAAGGTAGGGATCGGAAAGGAGGTCTTATGAAGGATCCTACACTTACAATGCCAGCCTACCGACGAAATCATTATCAGGACCCAAAATTTCAGCAACAGTATATGTGCTTGGGTCACAAAATCTCTACGCTGCGAACGTCGATGGGCATTTCACAACGACAATTGGCCGATGTCGTAGGCATTAGTCGCAGCTATTTGAGTAAATTAGAATGTGGACACGGTATTTCAGGCGTGTCCATCGAGGTGGTTTTTAAAATCGCCTATTGCCTCAATATTTCTACTAGTCAATTGCTACATCTGCGTACGCAAGACTATAAATCCTGTAATAGACATCTTTCAAAACATTATGAAAGAGTCGAATTTTTCCGACTAGCACACCAGCGCTTTTTGGAATTAAAAAAACGTCTCTAATCAATGAACCTCATATGAATAGGGACAGAATTGATTCTTTATTACACTCTCTTATATTCAATAAAAACAACATTATATAACCTTTCAAAAATTAGATTACCGAGATAAAGTAATTCCTACTTAACACGTACAACATATATAAAAGATAACCCCTTACAATATCTTATATATGACTTTGCAAAACAAAGGACCCTATCTAGGGTCCTTTTTACTATGTCTATATAGTTTTTATACTTCGTTCAAATTCTTATCTTGTAATTCCGCATTAGCACGTTTAAAGATAAATGCATTATTAATGTGTTGACGCATTGCATTTTCTGCAGCTACTTCATCATGACGTTCAATCGCATCTACAATATGATCATGTTCATCGTCACAATCGTGTGTGCGCACTGCATTGAAAGAACTCAAATACATATCGCGATTTACTCGTTCACGGAAATCGGCTAAGTAATCAACAACGCGATCATTGCCAGAGAATTGAGCAATCATGCTATGGAATCGGCTATTAACCTCTACGCGTGCCGTAGCATCCTCAATGGCATGCATTTCCTTGCATAATTCCTTAAGTTCTTCCACTTGTTTTGGCGTAGCGTGACGAGCACACAAACGTGCCCCCAAACCTTCCATAACCTCGCGACATTGATATAGCGCCACGATTTCTTCTGGTGTATCCGCCTTAACGGTAACACCCTTCCATGGTACGATAACAACAAGATTATCTTTTGCTAATTTTCTGAAAGCTTCGCGAACTGGCGTTGCACTGACTTTGAGCTGTTCTGCGATCTTAACTTCATTTAGTTTTTCTTGCGGTAATAGCTCCCCTGTTAAAATAGCCTGTTTCAAGGTCACATAAACTTGTTCACTTAAAGGCAATCGTTCAATTGAATCTACAGCGGAAAAATGATACACATCTTTTGGTTCTTTTGTACCCTTCACGTCTTTTGTCATATTTCTAGCCTTAGGTCCCCTCTAATGTTTACACGCTTTCATACTTTCAATGAACGCCTAAAATGAGTATAATAGAATGTAAGCATTTTTATATACGAACACATGTATATATAATAATTGTATACTCTATAATTATAAGTCCCGTACATATGACTGTCAATTTCAAGATAGTCACAGTTAAAAAGTGAGGAAGTTATCCCTATGAGTCGTTGTTTGGTTATCATTAACCCTGTATCTGGCGGCGGTGCAGCACGCCGATACGCCCTTGATTTACAGTGGAAATTGAGCACCATTTTTGACACAATTGAAGTTAAATTTACCACCGGTGCCGACGATGCAACTCGTTTTGCAAAGGCCGCTTGTGAGGATTGTTTTGATGCCGTTTTCTGCATGGGTGGCGATGGTACCGTTAACGAAACGGTAAATGGTATTGCCCAAGGCGGTTTCAAAGCAACCTTTGGCTTTATTCCGGTAGGAACCGTCAACGATATGTCTCGTGCTCTCGGCATTCCACAACGACCATTAGAGGCAATTCGCCACCTCGATATCAACCAAGTTCGCTCCATCGATATTGGTCGCTGCAATGATAAATACTTCTGCAATAACATTGCAGCTGGTGTCATTCCAAAGGTTATCGAAGAGGTAACGCCAGAGGAAAAGCGCATCTTAGGTCCATTAGCCTACTTCTTGCGCGCCGGTCAAGCCCTCTTCACCACAAAGGACTATACATACCGCATTCAAACAGAAAATGATGATTTCATCTGTAAATCGCCGCTTGTACTAGCTCTACTTACCAATGTAGTTTCTAGTTTTGAACGCTTTATGCCAGAGGCATCCGTAGATGATGGGTATATGCGCCTCGTTATCTTTAAAGAATACTTTATCCTCGATATCTTCAAGGTGTTACCGCTTATTTTAAGTGGTGCTATCTATAACTCTAGCAATACCACTACATTGACAGTCAAGAAGGCTCATATAGAATTATTGAGCAATACAGATAATCTACCAACCAATATGGATGGTGATGCGGGTCCTTACATGCCTGTAGACCTTGAGGTATTACCTCGCGTCCTAAATGTATTTGCACCTACCAAACACCAAAAGAAAAAACCTCTTCTTTAAATCATATGAAGCCCCTTTACCGATACTCCAGTAAAGGGGCTTCTTTATGATTCTAAACGACTATATCTTACTAGACAGATTTTTTATGTTATAACAGAACTGCTTCATGTAAGTGGAAACTATAAATATAACTTGCTTTCACAGGCATATTTGTCAATCGTTCTAGGGCCTCTTTATAGAGGTCCATTTGTATTTTATAGCGACGAATGAGCTCGTCTCCACTCTTAACCCGATCCGTCTTATAGTCCACGAGGACCCATTGATCATCTTCTACAAAGGCCGTATCAATAATACCTTGTAAAAATAATTGTTCTCCAAATTCTACATCAGGATATACCCGACTGCCATCAAAGAGCATACTAAACGGCAATTCTCGTTCTACTCGTTTTGATGCAATAAGACGCTGACCTAAATCAGAGTTAAAGAATCCATATAAGCTACGATCACTTAACAGACTCCGTTCTTCATCGCTAAATTTGCCTTCTGCTTGCAAAGAATCGAGCATATCTGTCATAGATGTTTGTGTATACTTTTTAACAGGCAGCCATTGCATCGCTTCATGCATCAATGTGCCCCATTGCGCACCCGTTACGATTTCCTCCGCGTCAGCAATGGCCAGTGGTTTACGGCCAAATATGGAATCGGCTATTTCTGTTTCACTAATAGCAGGAATGCTTGTATCTAATACCGTAGCCGATACCGCCTCCGCATCACGTTCAGCAAATCGTCGTTTCAATTCGCTAACAGAAATCTTAGCTGTTGTCTTAGAAGCTACGAGATTTGGATAGGTGAAAGCAAATCGCTGTATAATTTTCTCTGGCAATGCTACATCATTCACCTTACCTAAGGCACGCACAGTATTAATAGTTGTTTCATCCACATCAGCCTTATAGTCTAGGTCACCATAAAGAGATCCATCATGAATTTCTACCTTCACCTGACATTGACGGTCTAGCAAATCAAAATTAATAGCACCCTCAAGCTCAATGATATTGCGGAGTGGGGCTCCTCCATTTAAATGACGGGAGAAGGCAATGAGCAACCAATGTAAATACGAATTACCGGCTTTAATTAAATCTGCCCCCAATGCTTGTGTTTGCGTTAACGCAGCATGTTTTATGTGAGCGCCAATGCCCTTCTCCTTTTTGATTTCCTTGTTAATATATCCGGTCAAGAATAGCTTATCCCGTGCCCGCGTCAATGCAACGTAGAGGATACGCTGCTCTTCGGCTTTCATAGCATCCGATTTGATGGATTTGCAATAGAGCCACGGCATAGACGGATAGGATACGCGAATATCTGGATAATAACCCTTTAATCCAATACCGCCATTTTTATCGACCAATAATGGTGAATTGAAGTCCATGGTATTGAATTTCTTTTGTACGCCAGACAAGAATACAACAGGGAATTCAAGGCCCTTACTCTTGTGGATGGTCATAAGGCGCACCACATCATCTGCTTCGGTAACCACATTGGCAACAGCCATATCTTGATTGCTATCGCGTAAACTTTCTACAAAACGAAGGAACCTAAAGAGACCTCGGAACCCAGAGGATTCAAATCCCTTAGCCCGTTCATAGAGGGCCATCACATTGGCGCGCCGCACGAGGCCATTCGGCATGGCGCCTACGTAGTTCACGTAGTCCAATATTTCGTAAACATCCCACAACAAATCAGCTACACCATGACGGCGAGATAATGTGCGCCAACGCTCGATATGAGCTATGAATTGGAGCAAACGTTCATCTTGAGCCTGTTCTGCATAGAGAGGCATAACAGACCATAAAGAGCCGTCCCCGGTAAGGCGCAATGCACCGAGTTCATTGGCATCAAGCCCTACAAGTCCTGAATGCAATACGGCAGCCATCGGTAAATCCTGCTCAGGATTGTCGATGATTTGTAACAAAGACAAGAGCAATTGGATTTCTTGCGCTTCAAAATAGCCATCTCGTTCATTAACAACGGCTGGAATACCGGCTTGACGCATAGCTGCTACGGCTCGCGTACCCCAACCAGCAAGGGATCTGCGCAATACGGCAAAGTCGCGCCATTGAATTTGACGGAACGAGCCATCCGCATTTTGCACCTGTTTCTTCGAGGCGTGTAATTCCTTAATTTTTTGGATGATAAAATCTAGTTCTCGCTCATTGTTCTCCGGTTCATCGCCTGCGGTTTCGGAATCACCATCAGTTTCGTCAGAATGATTTGTATCACTCGTATCCAAGAGATGTAATTCTACAGCACCGCCCACCCAATCGGTGGGAGCATCTTCTACGATACGGCCCGGTATGAGCGATTCTTTCTCACCATAATCAAGCTCCGCTGCCTCTTGGGTCATAATTTGGTAAAAAATAAAATTTGTAGTAGTCAAAATATTTTCGTGAGACCGGAAATTCTTTGCCAAATCGATGCGGCGCTCTACGGCGTCATTCATGAGCCCATACGAATTATACTTGTTCATAAATAGCGAACTATCCGCCATGCGGAAACTATAAATCGCTTGCTTCACATCGCCTACGTAGAAACGATTATCCACGCGAGAAATAAGGTTGATAATGGTTTCTTGTACACCATTCGTATCTTGGTATTCATCTACCATAATTTCTTTGAACGTATCCTGTAACTCAAGGGCTACTTCGGATGGTTTTGGATCATCTTCTGTGCCTGGTTCCACAAGGAGTGCCAAGCAGAGATGTTCTAAATCGCTAAAGTCCATGATGCCTTGCTCTTTTTTAGCCTCATCATAGGCTTTGTGAAAGGCGATAGTCAATTCTACAAGATTATGAATGAGCGGATATTGGTCTTTAAATTGCTGTTGCAGCACAGCTTCATCAATATGGAATAGACCGTTTTTCATCCCCTTTAAGCTGTCCTTATTTTGGGCTCCCAGCGATTTAAATTCGTCTGCTAACACACCATCAACTTCGCCTTTTTCTAAGGCTTTGCCAAGACTTGTAAAACTAGCCTTGGTAAAGGTATCTAAGTTACGGCATACGTCGACCATATCGGACCAAGTCTGTGCCCCTTTTAATTGAGCCAATGCGGCTAATTGCTCTTGGTATACCTTATCCCATTTTTTAGGGCCCACAGGGCTTTCAAGTAAAGGTTCCATCTGTTCGATTCGATCTGCAATGCGATTGATTTCAGCCTGTTGATCGTCCCACATAGCATGACCCCATAAGGTATCTCCTAAATCTTGCTGTTGAGCAGCCTCATACGGTTCTACGGCATGGCGCATCCACCCATCAGGATTCGATTGAGACATAGCGAATTCATAGAGACTGAGCACCTTATCTTGTAAGCCTGTATCAGATTTATCATCGCTAAAGAAATCGGATAAATCAAAGATGCCATACGCATTATGTTCATAAGCCTCTTTCAACAAATTCTCTAATACCTCTTGTTTTAAGAGGGCCATTTCCGCTTCATTGCCGATGCGGGCCGTTGGAGGTATATCTAATTTATAAAAATAAGAGCGAATCACCCACTGACAGAAGGAATGCAATGTCGAAATGTGGGCCGACGGCAATAAATTGAGTTGTCGTTCTAGACGCGCTTGCAACACTTTGTCATCGGTGGATTCCATGGCCTTAGCTAAGGCGACGCCAATACGAGCACTCATTTCAGCGGCAGCGGCCTTCGTAAAGGTAACAACCATCAGTTCTTGTACGGATAAAGGATTCTCCATATCTTTTAAACGCGTAATAATGCGTTCCACGAGAACCGCCGTTTTGCCAGATCCAGCGGCAGCAGCGACGAGCAATGTTTGAGCTCCTAAATTGCTATCTTTAGGAGATATAATGGCAGATTCCTGCTCCGGTGTCCATTTAACGCCCATTGTCGTCACCTCCTGTCACAGAACTATCGTTATTAGAACTTTCACCAAAATCAGCGTTAGCCTCTGGCTGTCCAGATGAACCATTGAGGGTATCGCGCATTTTTTCAAGGGCACTTGCCTCATTTAGAGTGCTCAAATAATTGTATTGATTGCGCTCATTATCAAAGCGACACACCGTTTTGTAATCACAATAGGAACAAGGAATGGCCTTGTTCAACTGATACGGAGCAATAGGAAATGCGCCTTTGCCGATGGCAGAACCAGTCTCCGCCATAATTGATTCAGTATAACGACACATGATATCAAAATCACCGGAGGATTTAACAATTTTCATATCCCCAGAATGAATGGTTCCCTTTCCGGTAATGCGAACAGGCACATATGGTCCCTTGCCCTTATAGGTAAGCAATTTTTCATCCATTTTTTCTAGCATATCAATATCATCTGTAAAATAGCCTTTATTATTAAGAGCTCCATTTGTATCCGCCAAAGCTTTTGCTTCTTCATACGACACTGGATCACCCGCTGGTGTTCGTGGATTTTTTACATACGTATATACCACAGCGGCCGGTGTCATTGGTTGATCGTGGTGTTTCTTATAAGCTGATTCCAGCGCCAATAAATAGGTCATTAACTGTAATTTCAAACCATAGTAAATTTCCTGTGCATTCACCGATGTACTACCCGATTTATAGTCGATAACCATGCCGTACGTATGACCATCTCGATTGTATTCATCAATGCGGTCAATTTGCCCTACTAAGCGTAAATAGCGGTCATCTCCAAGGGATACCTTAATAGAGTCCCACCCATTGGGGCGTCCAAAATCTTGTTCTAAATACATCGTATCAAAGGAGGACCGGCTAGACCAATCGACAAGGCGAGATACCGTTTTCTGTAATGTTCTCACAACGCGCTCTTCAATGGCCTTATCATAGGCGGTTTTTTCGTCCTCGTCATAACGATTTTCTTCTAATATATCCGATGCCACACGAGCACATAATTCATGTTGCGCCGTTTCATCCAAATCACGCCATTGCTTATGCTCGGATAATAGTTGCGTTCCCAACCGCTCCAAATTGGCATGTAAAAAGGTACCAATTTCAGGGGCCCCAAAGGAACGAATCTTGCGAGGCTCTAATTTCAAACCATATTGAGCATAGAATTTAAACGGACATTGACGATATTTTTCAAGGCGCGTTACCGACCCAGACATATAACCCCGTTTGAGGAACAGACCAGTTACTAACTCCGGTGCAATAATAGGTACATCATTATTATCGCGAATACCACGGCTCACGTCCTCTAATCGTGGTCTGTAGACCGCATCATGGCGAGCCCAGTTATAGAGGCCCCACCATAGTGGTGACACAGGTACGCCGCTAAACAAAGCGCCCCAACGTTCAGATAATAGGGATAGACTTTGATATGGACGCCATAAGTATTCATCTTCTGTGCCGTCTTGAATGGTGAAAGGAACCTCTATCGGGGACGTACAGAAACCGAGGGATTGTAATCGTTTAATGACGAGGGAACTTTCAAGGCCTTCCCCTTCATCATTAGAGCCTGCATAAGATATGGTTAAATGCTGCTCGGCCCGGGTCATCGCCAAATAGAGAAGAAAATTTTCATTAAACGCCTTTGGCAACGCTCCTTCTGCAAGAACGATACCTGCCTCAGCAAGGGCCTCCCGTTCTCTATCCTTGATTAAACCTTCATCGCCCATATTTTGTGGGAATACACCTTGATTAAGCCCCATCACATAAACCCGAGGCCAAGATTGGCTGTACGCCCGTTCTATGGTTGTAATCGCCACATGATCAAGGGATGGAGGAATCATCGAATAATGCACATTATCGAGGGCCTCTTTTAAGAGGGCTATCATTTCATCCAACGTCAATGTTTCCATATCGGTAAGAACCATCATTTCATCGAGGAACCCGATGACCGCATTATACATTTGCTCGTGGCTGGCCTTGGACTCTAAATCACCATCTCGTTCAGCCTCTAAAGACCATTCATAGAGACGCTGTGGTACTTGTAATTCTTCGAGAACCGCATAAATATGCTTACACCAATCAGCCCCTGTATTGGCTTCGCTGGACGTGGCAAAATCAAACCACGGTATCAAAATATCCATGATGGTCTGTCTCGATGCATTCACCCGTTCACGTCTTGACGCATCCGGTTGCTCCTCATCTGAAAGACCCGATACACGGCGCATATAGGACCAGTTATCCCGTTCCCACTGTAAATGATCAATACCAAATTCGAGCACATAGTTTTCTAATTCATCCACCATCTCTCGAGTAAGAGGCGTCAAATCCGTTTTCAATAAACGGAACATACTATCTCGACTGTAGCTATGCTTAACAATACCGAGCAAGTCCGTCATCAATTCCCCTAATGGGTGATTATTCATAGGTCGTTGACGGTCTCCAAAGTGAGGAATCCCATAGCGGGTAAATACCTTCTCTAATGTATCGCCATAGGTCTCCGATTCACGGAGCATAATACATACATCGCGGTAGCGTGCATTAGGGCTGCTTTCAATATAGGAAAGAATATCACGAGCCACCCAATCCGCTTCGCGTTCTCGATTATAGGCGCTTACAAGCGGTATATGTTCAGCCGTAGTATTATGCTTACCGTGAAAGAAATTTTCCTCTAAAGATTGCAATACAGGTGTCCCTCTATGCCCTGTAAAAGACTGAAATGACAATTTCGTTCCATATTCCTTATAGAGATTTTCCAAGATTTCAACGGAGCGATTAAAAATACCATGATATCCTTTATTAGCCAATATACGTTTTGGATCAGCCGGTAAATCGACGGTAATTACCGATTCTACAGCTAGATCAAAGAGCATGTACAATAGTTCAAAATGAACAGGTGTAAACCAGTGGAATCCATCTACAAAGACATGGCAGTTTTCCATCAATGGAGACTGTGGTAATGCATGAACAAGGTCCATAATAGGGTCTCCATCAATTTGCCCATGAAGCTGCAATTCCTCTTCGTAGGCCGACATGCATAGTGCCAATTCCCGTAGCTTTTTCTGTAACACCCCATTCGATACGCGCTGTGAACCTGATTCTAGTTCATCAGGGCCTATGCGAAAAGATCGGAACTCGGAAAACAAACCTTGCAATACTGATGAAAACTCTGGCCGTTTAGCGGCTTGTGATAACAGGCCTAGTTCAGCCCCTTTTCGTTTCATCACAAGACTTAGCAACATGGTTCTACCCAATTGAGATATACTCTGTTGCTGAGCCTTTACATTGCCTATCGATTGATATACCTGATAGGCCAATCGACCAAAGCCAACGACGCGGACCGTCGTAAAGCCTCCTTGAGGCATAAATTCCGCAAGTTCCCGTTCCACGCGATAAGTGGCTGGCTCTGGAACGAGCAGAATAATAGGATCACCTGGACATTCGGTAATGACCTGCCGAATGCGTTCATATACGGCATGGGTCTTACCAGAACCAGCGCGACCATAATACATGGTAATACTCATACTACCTCCCACAACGATGCTTATATTGAGTAATTTTGCTTATATTTCATCATCCCTAAAACAAAATATATAGCACAGATAATGTATACGATATATAAATATATATACTATTGTACACCATGGAATATTAAAATTGTATTTGACAAATTCTCATTTTTCCCTTATTCTGTTTACAAAAATTAAAAAAATTAAATTTGTTTATATTTTATTTACATATTGACACTCATCATGTATAATGAAACATAGATGAAGTGTTATTTGTAAAAATGTGAGATTAGGAGTCTTTATTATGAATACAAAACGAATTGCAACGGCATTTGCCATATTGGCAGCAACAACAGTTTCTTTTTCTGCATTTGCCGCATCTATGGATGCAAATGCACGCGCTTATGAACGCGCTGCAGCAGAACAAGCTCAATATCAATACACACCTGTAAACAGTGCACCTGTTGCACAAGCAAGCTATGTAGCAATGCCTCCACGTCCTAACTATTCCCCATTACCAGCTGTACCATATACAGCAGGTGATATGAGCCAACAAATGCCTGTTTCCAAAGAATTAGGTGACCCAATCTTCGTGGCTCCACAAACAACAGCTGTAGGCATGCAAATCATGGATCCAATTCCAAGCCCTAATGCACCTCAACAACAAGCTGTAGATGCACCGGCTACACTTACTTTCAGCAAAAGTGGCAGTGGTTATGTATCCACTTACAGAAACAACCAATTGAACGCATTTGATGTATTGTTGAATGGCCGTTCTTATACATTCGATTTACCAGCTTATACAAATGGTTACCAAGTAAAAACTGCAAGTTCTTACAACCGTGCTGGTAACGGCATCGCCAATGTATTTACAACCAATGTAATTACAGAAGCAATTGTAAACAACACATCCTTACGTGTTACTGTTAATATGACACAACCTACATCCGTAGCGGCATCTAAATTACGCGCTATGCAACAATCTGGACAAGTAACATTAGGTGAAGTTTCCACATTGTTTGCTTATAATGAAAGCTATGATGGCGTAAAACAAGCTGCTAATTACGATGTATACAATAATAACGGTCGTTTCATCGTTGTAAAATCCGGTGCGGTAACCGTACCAAATGGTGCACAACATCCATATGCAACAGCGATGTTCGCAATCACTGATGATACGGTAGCAGCTGTAACAGTTTCTGGTAACAGCGGTGAAACCTATGAACTTGTGAAAGGTACTGCTTACGCTATCGCAGCTTCTGCACACGCTGCTGCTGACAAAACATCCAAACAAAAATAATAGACCTCCAGTGTACGACTTATGTCGAGCACTACAGATAATGAAAAGAGCACATCCTACAGGTGTAGTGACCCCAAAAAGTTAGACTTTTATTTCCGAGTAACCTAAACTGGTTGCT
>ENA-OWLZ01000327-OWLZ01000327.1-metagenome-genome-assembly--contig:-NODE-327-length-13281-cov-4.316800_pt1 | contig 13281 bp, 9 predicted proteins | sample MGYA00245341_ERZ651117 | MGnify/ENA primary metagenome ERZ651117 (study PRJEB26857, sample SAMEA4031763) | metagenome | biome: human; feature: oral; material: saliva | place: Philippines | collected 2014 | study... | reverse complement strand
GGCAAGATGATGAACAACGGCGAAAGCTGCACCACGCAGTAGGTCGAAACCTCTCGTATGAGTTCGGGCGAAGCCACGCCTCCTGCTGCCACCTCGTTGCAAAGCGTAATCACAGGCACGCCCACGGCACCAAATCCCGTAGGCACGGTGTTGGCTATCAGTGCCACAAGAGCCGAGAATACAGGTTTGTAGCCCAACGAAATAAGGATAGCTGCAGGAATGGCAACCGCCGTTCCGAAGCCTGCCATACCTTCAAGCAGTCCGCCAAAGCCCCACACGAGCATAAGCACCGTTACGCCCTTGTCGTCGGAAAAAGATGTAAACTGGTTCTTTATCACTTCTATCTCCTTGCTCTCCACCAATACGTTGTAACTGAAAATCGCCATCAAGATGATGATGAGAATAGGGAACACCGCTTTCAGTACGCCTTCCACGACAGCCCAACCCACACCCGCAAACGTGAAGTCTTTCGGCAAAAAGCCCATAGCAGGCGCAACGAAAAGTGCCAGCGCAATGGTAACAAGCAACGTAATGAAAGCACTCTTGTGTCCTGCCATCTTCAATCCTAACATCAGAACGAAGAGCAAAACAATCGGGATAATAGCAATAATCGCACTCATAATCTATATTCTAAAAGTCTGTTTTGCGTGTTGATAATCATTGAAATTGCTACAAAGATAGCTTTTTTGCGCACAAATTGCATAAGATTAATGTTAAAATGTAGATAAAACGATTGTTTTTTCAGTTTCAACCGCCACAGTTGTTTCTGCGTAGGCGCATTTGCATTCGGTTTTCAGTAAGCCAAATATACGTTGTAGAAACAAAACCACAGGTAACTACTTTCAGTTCTTAAAACTTTTATTACCTTTGTCGTAAGTTTATGCTTTTACAGATAAAGTTATGATACGACAGGATTATTTCATTCGATTGATAGAAGAGTTTGCAGCCGCACTTGCCGTTATGTTGAAGAAAAAGGAAGACGAGCGCGACGACAGCCTGCGAGAACTGTATCGCCAGTATGTTGGCGACTACACGCTCGTGCGCAATATGAGCGTGGACGAGCTTATCGGCTATGCTGCCAACGAATGGAACGACGAGGAAAGAATAGACCGTTTGGAAATGGTGGCTGAACTTCTATATGCCGAAGGCAGCTACAAAACAAATCCTTTGCGCAATATGTTGCTCGAGAAAGCTTATCTGCTGTTCATATATGTAGACGAGAAACAAAATATATACTCTATTGACAGAAAAGAGAAGATAGCCAAATTGCACAGTATTTTAAACGAGTAAACAAACTCAATACAAACAAATCCTAAACCAATGAACATAACACTCGAACAATTATCGGTTGGCTATAAAGGCTTTCCACCCGTAGTTTCTAATATAAACGTAGAGATTAAAAGTGGAGAACTTACTTGTTTAATAGGCTCAAACGGCATTGGGAAATCAACATTGCTAAAAACACTAACAGGATTTCTGCCTAAACTTAGTGGGCGACTACTGCTCGATGGGCACGACATTAATATGCTTTCGCAACGCGAACGAGCTAAATATATAAGCATTGTGCTTACTTACAAAAGCGATGTACAAAACCTTAGTGTTACAGAAATGGTAGGAATGGGACGTATGCCGTACACTGGCTTTTGGGGTAAACTTAATACCAGCGACCAAACAATTGTGGCTGAGGCTATAGAGATGGTAGGCATAGAACACTTAAAAAACAGAATGATACAAACACTGTCGGACGGCGAACGACAGAAGGTAATGATAGCGAAAGCACTTGCACAGCAAACTCCCGTTATATTGTTAGACGAGCCTACATCGTTCTTAGACTTTCCATCGAAAGTAGAAATGTTGCAGTTACTTCATCGGTTGGCAAAAGAAACTAATAAAGTGGTATTCTTATCCACACACGATTTGGAATTAGCTCTACGTATTGCCGACCGTTTAGTAGAGTTAAACAAAAACGGATTACAAGTAGTGCCTGCCCAACAAGTGAAAGAAGAAATAAACAGGCTGTTAGAATAAACGTGGCAAAGGCACTGAAAACACACAAATAAAGTTCTAACCAGTTAATTAGTAAATTGTAACTTAACAAAAAAGAAAGTGTACCACAGTGGGCACACTTTCCTATGAAATAGTTTAAAGAAAACAGACTATTGAACTATTATCTTCTCCGACCTAACAGTTCCATCAGCCATTCGTACACTCTTAATATAAATGCCCTTCGTTAGTTTTACAACTCTGCGCCCACTCAAATCGGTGTAGAATGTTTCACCAGTAACAACATCGGTAATACCATTAATGCTCGAAACCGTTGTACCATCGCTGTACACAATATCAGTAACAAGTCGTTTATCGCCATCTTGATAGAAAGCTTGCACACCAATACGAGTTGCCTTGTCGTAAATCATTATGGCATGTGCACTACCATGATTCTCAAAATCGTAGCGGGTTTTATCGGAGAAATCGATTGGAATGTCTGTTATTTCAGCATTTAACCACGGATAAACCGATGGGGTGAAAGTGTACTTCTTATCGTTGAGATAAATATTGTAATACACATTCTTCGAATTCATAAAACTACCTCGTTCATTATATCTATCAAGACTAAATATAAACCGCTTTGTATCTCCACCCATTTCCTGTATTCCTGTGAATATCGGATTCTTTGGTTTGGCAATATTCTCAACCAATAGTCTAAAAGTAGGCTGCATCATCACTTGCATCTCTAAATCTATTAAACGATAACCGTAGTTTGCCATAAAACCGTGTTCAGGACAAGAGAATGATTGGGTTTTACTATCATAGTTGAAACTTACAAATGGTAACGACTTATAATCGGTTGTACCATCTTGCGAATTATAGCTAACATCGGCTGGCATTACCCATTTATAAGCGTGTTTACTTGAAAAGAGTCCCATAAATTGAGCATTATTAAAAATAATCTTGTCGCCTTTAACATCTCCTCTCACCCATGCATCAGGTATATCCGAATCTATATTATTAACATAAACATAGTTACCTTCGAACACAACTTCAGACATACGTTCAAATATCTCTCTGCTACCATTATTGAAAGAGAAGATGTACTTTTTAGCATTCGCTGTAGATGATGGTGCAATGTTAGTATAAGTACAAAGAGCAGACGACGACACTAAATCGCCAATACCATTCCAATCGCCATCTGCATTAGTCATTCCTATCAATACATTGTTTTCTGTCTTTATGAGCGAATCGTTGCGCCATACATACTTGACTGTCTGTGAAAGCGAGTCTTTTACATATTGATTATTACCATCTACCACTTCAAAGTTCATTCGTGTAGCGTAGTAATTAACATCGTTATCATTTACATAAATAAGTTGTGGAAGTTCTACAGCAATAGTGTCGCCAATTGTCTTATGTCCCTTTATCCACGAATTAGTAGGAAAGAAGGTCATGGGATTTTGAATATAGACTGTTCCGTCATTGGCAACAACCACATCACGCGCCACACCGTCTTTCTTTCCATCAAATATAAGCCCCCACATAGAGTAAAATCCTTCAGCATAGCTATAAAGATTTTTATAGACTTTACCTTCGGGTTGTGTTACAATCATCTCTCCGCTTTCTGAGGTTCTTGCAACTTTGTTTGATTGGTTTAATACTTTTCCCCACACATTTTGTCTTTGTGCTTGCACACTCATTATTGCCAATAACGAGATGCAGATAATAATAATAGGTTTCTTCATAACATTTAACTTTTAAAGAATAATAATGATTTGGGTTATTTGTTCTTTGCTTGCAAATATAGTAATTTAATGACAGCAGAACAAACAAACCAAGCGAAAGATAGATATTTGAATGTAAGGTTGCAAAAATAACTCGTTAGCACACCGCATACAATACAAAAGTAAATATGACTACATTATATATATAATATTATTGTTGTGTTGTGTAAATAAGAAAAAATATCTATATTTGCAACACACATATATCGTACATTAACTTAACAAATTGAATTATGAAAAAACAATTCGCTAAACAAAACAGATCATTATTACTATTCTTATTGTTGTTCTTTGTATCTATCAACTCGTACGCCGATTGGGAACAGGTTAAACAATTAGATGCAACGTATGCTACCTTTGTTACTAAGTCGGGAAACATTCTCTTATCTGATTTTCGTATAGAAAGAGATGGAGGCATCTACATTTCAACCAACGAAGGAGATACGTGGACAAAGACAAACGCAAAAGACTATAATTACAATAAGTTTGTTGAAGTAGGCAACTATATCTTCGCTATTGGGTATGGTGCAAATATTGCACGGTCGTCCGATGGAGGACATACTTGGACAGAATGTACTTACGCCAATGCGGTGAGAGATATTTTTAGCGAAGACAATATGCCATATACCGTATGCTATGCGTGTGCATACCACAAAAACAAGCTGTATGTAGCTGACTTCTGTGGGGGTGGTATTTTGTATTCTGAAGACTTCGCACAAACTTGGAAGAGAACAGACTTGTCGTCTTTAAAATATAAAGCAGAAGACGATGATGGTGCTCCTGTTGAAAACACTGAAAACATATACCAACTAGTATCGTATAAAGGAAAGCTATATGCTTTTGGTGTATATTTTGTTTTCTGTCTCGATGAAACGAACAACACGTGGAAAACTATAAGCGATAAAAGTAACTTTATGGCTGTATCTACTATATTCGATAATACTTTACTATTGGGCAGAAGCGTTCCGAACGATGACTTTAAAACGCCATTCATTCTTACGCTCGAAGATGAAGACAAGTGGGGCAGTCTGCCAAGACCTACTGGCGTTATGGACAACAACATTAGAGCTATGGCAAGCGACGATACATATATATATGTAGGACTACAAAAAGGGGGCTTATTCTATACGTCTAATAAAGGAAATAAGTGGGTAAACTTCAGTCAGGGTTATCCTAAAATGGAACAGATGGGAAACATATACTTAACGCCTACACAACTGTTCGCAACAACAAACTACATATATGTTTCGGTTTACGAACCACAAGGCGTTTCGAAGAAAAGTGGATTATACCGATTTAAGAAAACAGAGCTAACACCGGCAGCAGGTATAGAGAGTGCTAACAGAAACAAGAACATTTCCATTTACATAGATGGCTACACGCTGTGTTCGAATATAGAAGACAATGTTACAATAGACATTTTTGACGTGAATGGTATTAAGAGGAATATTGCGCTAATTAATGGAAAAGCCAATATAAGTTTCTTAAACAACGGAGTATATACTTACAAACTATGTATAGGAAACAATGTTTATAAAGGCAAATTAGTGAAGCATTCAAGATAGAAGTGCTATGCTTGCTATGCTTTGCACTATTCTTTGCGCTTATTAACGCATATACAATCGAACACAACCAATTTGGGTTAAACAATAAATATGTATCTTCTTATCTACACTGAAGGTTGCTTTTGATTAATCCAAATTGGTTTGTTAAGCTGTAACAGCATCAAACACTATTATTAATAACTCAATGTATTATTAATAATATTACTTCTTACGACCGAAATCGGCTGGAATTTCTCCCCACTCTTTTGTTTCCCACTTTATTATTGGTGTAGTAACATTATGGGTACGCAACCATTGTTCTGCTCGTGCTATTATGTTGTGCAGCTCTGTAGTTTTATTGTTGTGTTCTAAAGTTGTTTTACATTTCTTTTTGTTCACCCACAAAATGGCATTGTACGAGTCGCTGTAAATAACCTTGTTTGTAATGCCCTGTTTTTCCATCAATGCTAATGCATGGACTATTGCCAGAAACTCTCCTATGTTATTTGTTCCCATTGTTGGACCAAAATGAAAAATGCGCTGCCCCGTAGCAAGATCGATGCATTGATATTCCATTGGTCCAGGATTTCCCGAACACGCAGCATCTACTGCCCATGCATTTGCATTTACACACAATGGCAAAGGCAACACTGTGTCGTGTCTGTTTTCAGGTGGATTTTGTAGTTCCATTGGTCTTTAATATAATATCTTACATATAGTAAATGTATAAAACAAACAATTGCGACTCTAATGTTCTTCCTTTCTCGATATAGTGATAGAAGAGGTGGTTACAAGCCTTTTGTATCGAAGCCTTTTGACTCCAGTTCGGCTATTACACTTTGCATAATAAATGCGCCTGCTTGTTCGCCTACCTGGAATAAATCGCCCATCAACGTTGGATTTACTTTCGCAATCTTACGTCCTAAGTCTGTTTCGTAAAAGGCAATGTAGTTCTTTAACTCTTCTAGCGTAAAGTAACGCTTGTAAATGGGTGCATAAATTTCTACCATTCGGTTAATAAACAGCTCTCTATATTTAGCTTCTATTTTGGCGAATACATCTTCTGGAATGTTTGGCAACATATTTTTCAATGTATTCATAAGAACAGGGAACTGTGCTTTCATTGTTTCTTTGGAACCCGATACTTCCAATAATTTGTCTATTGCAGCTACATAATCGGCAGAAGGAGCTTCTGCTACTGGTGCATCGTTGTTCTGTGCACTTACATTACAAGGTATAGCCATAAAGATTGTAATGAGAAAACTTAAAAATATATGTTTCATAAGTGTATAACTAAAGTATATGTTGTGCGACCATTTGGCAAGCGTTTCCTTCTCTGCAACAAGAAAGAAACGCTGCTCTACTACATACGTTCTGGCACTTCTATTCCCAGAAGTTCCATACCGTTCTTTATAACTTTGGCTACATTCTGCGCTAAAACTATTCGAGTGGTTTTCTCGTCGTCGGTGTCTGCATTTAGTATGCTGTAATCGTGGTAGAACTGGTTGAACTCTTTTGTTAGTTCGTAACAATAGTTTGCAATACCACTCGGACTGTAGTCTATGCCTGCTTGCGCAACAACAGCACCAAAGTCGTTCATTTTCTGTATGAGTGCAATTTCTTTTTCGTTGAGCGGAGCATTGTTTGCAACTATCTTTGGAATGGTTATGCCTTGTGCAGCTGCTTTACGCAAGATGCTTCTAATGCGTGCATAGGTATATTGAATGAATGGTCCCGTATTGCCATTAAAGTCGATTGACTCTTCTGGATTGAAGAGCATATTCTTACGTGCATCTACTTTCAGAATGAAATACTTCAGCGCACCTAAACCCACAATGCGTGCTATTTCGTTTTTCTCTTCTTCCGTAATATCGTCCAGCTTGTTCATCTTATCTTCGCTAAGTGCACGAGCGTTTTGTATCATCGAAGCAACAAGGTCGTCGGCATCTACCACTGTTCCTTCGCGGCTCTTCATTTTGCCGTTTGGAAGTTCTACCATACCGTAAGAGAAGTGTACCAAATCTTTACCCCACTTGAAGCCGAGACGGTCTAAAAGAATGGAAAGTACTTGAAAATGGTAGTTCTGTTCGTTGCCCACAACGTAAATCATCTTATCTATTGGATAGTCTTTAAAACGCATTTCGGCTGTTCCTATATCTTGCGTCATATAAACCGAAGTGCCATCGCTTCTCAAAAGTAGCTTTTGGTCTAAGCCTTCGTTGGTTAAGTCTGCCCACACAGAGTTATCTGCTTTGCGAATAAATAAGCCCTTAGCCAAGCCTTCTTCCACTTTCTTCTTTCCTTCGAGGTAGGTATTGCTTTCGTAATATATCTTGTCGAAGCCCACGCCGAGTGCCTTATAGGTTTCGTCGAAGCCTGCATATACCCAGTTGTTCATCTTCTCCCATAGTGCTCGAACTTCGGTGTTGTTTGCTTCCCACTTCACTAACATTTCGTGGGCTTCTTTCATTAATGGCGATTCTTGTTCGGCTTTTGCCTTTGCCTCTTCGTCGTTTAAGCCCTCTTCTTTAAATTTCGCGGTTAGTTCTGCTACTTCTGCTCTATAATGTTTATCGAACAGAACATAGAAGTCGCCTATAAGGTGGTCGCCCTTTTTGCCTGCCTGCTCTGGTGTTATGCCGTTGCCCCACTTCTGCCATGCAAGCATCGACTTACAAATGTGTATACCACGGTCGTTCACTATATTTGTCTTCACCACTTTGTAGCCGTTAGCTTCCATTATCTTTGCAAGCGACCAACCTAAAAGGTTGTTGCGTACGTGGCCTAAGTGTAGCGGCTTGTTGGTGTTGGGCGATGAATATTCAACCATAGCGAGCGGACTATCTGCCGTTACTTGCTGTTCGCCAAACTTCGCATTGGCATTTATATCGTTAAGAAGCCCTATCCACGCTGCGGGAGCAATAACAAGGTTCAGGAAACCCTTTACAACATTAAAGTCGGCAATAGCCGTGCAGTTGTTTTTTAGATATTCGCCCACCTCTTGCGCCGTTGCTTCTGGGCTTTTATGCGAGGTTTTTAGCAACGGAAACATTACCAATGTAAGGTTTCCTTCAAAGTTTGCTTTCGTCTTTTGCAACTGTATCATTTTTGCTGGAACATCAGCACCATACAGTTCTTTTATGGCAGCCAATGCTGCAACAGCTATTTGGTTTTCTATCGTCATATTGTTTGTTTTGTTTTTTATTTACGTGCAAAGTTACTAAAAACTTTGTAACTGTAGGCAACTCGCTTATTATAAGTAGTTGGCGTTCTATAAATAGCATATATTCTACGGCACATATTTTAAATAGGCTATCCACTCCTATCTCTTTTTATGCGGAGCGAAACTATTGAGCGAAACACTACTATGCGCTGAACACAGGGTGGCATACTAAGGAAGAGGTGCCGAAACACGTGTACACAACTATTTATTCACTACACGGAGTCACTTCTCTCACGTCTGCAGTTTAATTTCACACGCAACACATGGTTTTACTTACACGTAAGTAAAACTTTATTTACACGTAAGTAGAACTTTACTTACACGTAAGTAAAACTCTACTTACACGTAAATAATAGTACAACACTAGTATGAGAATATCATTACATCAGCATTTAAACATCGTTTTATCGGCATTTAAATGTTGTTTCACAGGTATAGCGGTTTAAACCAAATAGATGTAAGTTTCTTTACTGGCGAATGTTGTTATGGCATTGCATAAAAAAAGTCTTTCCTCGTTAGCAATAGCACGCTACTATTAGCTAACGGGGAAAGACTATGGAGCGAAACAAGGATAGAAGTTTGCAACAATCAACAAATGTTGGCTATCCGCTGTTTGCACCCGTTGGTATGAGTGTTGTTGCTTACTTTCGAGCCTCTGACACAAGTTCTTGAGTATCGCGAGCAATCACAATCTCCTCGTCCGTAGGTATCAGAAGCACCTTCACCTTCGAGTCGTCTGCAGAGATAATGCGCTCAACGCCACGACATTTGTTCTTCTCAGCGTCCATCTTTACGCCTAAGAATTCTAATCCCTGACAAGCATCTAAGCGAAGCCCGGTTTGATTTTCGCCAACTCCAGCAGTCCAAACAATCATATCTACACCGCCCATAGCAGCTGCGTATGCACCAATATACTTCTTAATGCGATACGAATACATTTTCAAAGCAAGTATTGCACGTTCATTGCCAGTAGCTTCGGCAGCCTCAATTTCTCGCATATCCGAACTAATGCCAGTAATACCCAATACTCCGCTCTCTTTGTTAAGATAGTCTGCCATTTCTTGTGGTGCTTTTCCAAGCTTCTCCATCATATATGTTACTGCAGAAGCATCTATATCTCCAGAGCGTGAACCCATCATTAAACCTTCCAACGGAGTAAGACCCATAGAGGTATCAATAACCTTTCCGTCTTTTATTGCAGCCATAGAAGCACCGTTACCAATATGGCAGGTAATTATTTTTTGGCTCTTATAGTCTACTCCAAGGAATTCGCAAGCACGATGAGAAACATATCGATGGCTTGTTCCATGGAAGCCATAGCGGCGCACATGATACTTTTCGTACATTTCGTATGGAACTGCATAGAGGAACGCATACGGCTCCATAGTACTATGGAACGCATTGTCGAAAACAGTTACTTGTGGTGTGTGAGGCATTAAAGCGTCTACGGCTCTAATTCCACGTAAGTGTCCTAAATTGTGCACTGGAGCAAGGTCTATCAAACTTTCTATTCCTTCCTCTACCTTTTTCGTAACAATGCAACTCTTCTCAAATAAGTCTCCACCTTGCACTACACGGTGTCCAACAGCATCAATCTCGTCTAAGCTCTTTATAGCACCATATTTAGGGTCGAGCAAGAGTTGAAATACAAACCTAACACCCTCTTTATGGTCGGGCATATCGTGCATAATCTTTTCCTTGCTACCATCTTTTAAAGTTACTTTTACAAAGGCTTCGTCGAGACCTACACGTTCAGCACCACCTTGTGCGAGCACACTCTCGTCAGTCATATCGTACAATTTGTACTTGATAGAACTACTACCGCAATTTAAAACTAATATTTTCATTCTGCTATTTCTTTATTCTTATTTTATAGATATTGGAGTTAGATGGAGGTATCTCTGTCCTGCTCCTTTTATTTCTCTGGTTATGCCTTAGCGTCTTGTGCCTGACAAGCTGTGATGGCAACCATATAATAGATATCGTCTACCGAGCAACCACGCGACAGATCGTTTACCGGACGTGCTATACCTTGTAGTATAGGGCCAATGGCAGTAGCTCCACCAAGACGTTGTATAAGTTTGTAGCCAATGTTTCCCACTTCCAAATTAGGCACAACAAGCACATTAGCCTTACCAGCAACATCAGAGTCTTTTGCCTTTTTTGCAGCAACAGTTGGGTCGAGAGCCGCATCGGCTTGCAATTCTCCATCAACCTTCAAATCTGGATACTTTTCTTTAGCCAACTTTGTAGCCTCAACAACCTTGTCGATGATATATACACTTTTGCCCGTTGCCTTGTCTATAGCATCTTTTGCAGAGCCCTTTGTAGAGAAGCTCAGCATTGCCACTGTTGGATTTTTAAACCCTGCAACACTCTTAGCAGTTTCTGCAGTGGTATAAGCTATTTGTGCCATTTGGTCGGCAGTTGGGTTTGGTGTTACAGCAACATCGCCCATTACAACCACTCCATCTTCACCGTATTGCTTTTCGTGTGTTAGAATGAGCATTGCACCACTTACAACACTAACACCTGGAGCACATTTTATAATCTGCAATGCTGGGCGAAGCGTGTCGCCTGTAGTAGAGAGAGCACCCGAAATCTGTCCATCGGCACCTTCGGTCTTTATTATCATACAGCCTAAGTACAGGTTGTTCTTTACCAACTCGCGCGCTTTATCTATTGTCATACCTTTATTCTTACGTAGCTCTGTCAGAAGCTCTGCGTATTCTTCGCTACGAGGATTGTTCTCAGGGTCCACAATAGTAGCTTTATCTATATGCTTCAATCCCCATTCGCCAGCCAATCTCTTAATGTTATCTGGGTTGCCAATGAGTATTATTTCGGCTATGCCATCAGCCAATACTTTGTCTGCAGCTCGTAGTGTTCTTTCTTCCTCTGCTTCGGGAAGTACAATGCGTTGCTTGTTCGCTTTAGCGCGTGCGATGATTTGGTTAAGTAAATCCATAGTATACTTTTATTTTATAAATGTTTTATATCCATTTTGCGATGCAAAGATAGCAAATTCACCTCATTACACCAAATGAAACGTGTTTTTTTACACCTTATTTATATAGACTATTAAAAGATTTAATACAGGCGTTATAAAGAGCATTGTAATTGTCCGTGTACTTTCTGTTTTCTAAGTCGCACAACACATTTCTTAAATTGGTTTCTCTGCACACTATAAAAACTATTGTTTATACCAAAAATGCCACACAGCAATATAACCAACGAAAGCATAAGTAGTGCATTGCGACAAATTCTTATTTCTATTGCTATTCTTTTGTAAGGCAAGTAACACTAAATACTTGCAAATATATAGAAGATATATACAAACGCTATCACTGATAATTGATTTAAATCAATAAAACTAATAAAATGGCAATTTTTCTATCTCATTATTTTTATTATTGAATAATAACACCTAACTTTGCATCGTGTTTTTCATAGTATTAGATTTAAGGTTAACAAAGGTTGGAGTACGGCGGTACTCCTTTTTTTATATCCATTAGTGAAGTTGGTGATAGAATGGATATTATTTTGGCTCAGTAGAAAAGGAATGGAAAGGTTATAAACAGTTCTTTTTGTTTATTTACGAAGCAAATAGAACATCTCATAAGTCTATCAAAATCGATTAAATTTAGTTACGCTTGTTTTAGATATCTGTTACGTTTGTTTTAGATATCTGTCGCACTCGTTACAGATATCTGTAACGTTCGTCTCAGATATCTGTCAGTTTCGTTTTAGATATCATACCAAACAACTACGTTTATAACGTTATATTACAGCACTTAAATGGGATTCAATAATAAGATAACGATGAAAGTTTTTATTCGGCAATGTTTTGTCTTTAGCATTATTACGAACAATTGAGCATCAATATATTGTTAGAAACTTTATTGTATCAGAGCGTATTCCATTATAGCAATTCTCTTTTACAAACATACCCGTTGGCTTCTCTATTGAGTTTGTAAAATATAAAGAATAAAATATGATATATAGTAGATACATACAAAAACATAAAAGGCAGCTATCTCACGACAGCTACCTTTTTGACTAAACTTAATCTACAAACCTGAGTTTTATTCTAAATGATGAATTTTTATCTTTTACTAATCATTATTTTTTCTTAGTATTGAATTGCTAAATCTTTTATGATTTAATAACTGCTACAAATATACAGTATTTCATTGAACCGTGCAAATTTTTTCAACGAACAGCCCTTTTTTTTCAATAAAAAAGCGAGAAATATGAAAAAACGAGTAAAAAATAAGCAATTTAAAGCTATTTTTTATAATTTGCTCTCTCCTTCCACGTAGTCTTCGAGGAAAGTATGCTCGCCATCGAATACGAGATAGGTGAACTGCCATATCCAATCGCCAAGGATAAACATACGTGCCTTGCCGTCCAATGGTAGGTCGAGCTTTATGTGGCGATGCCCATAAACGTAGTAGTCTACATCTTTGTGCGTCCGCATATACTTTTTGGTGTATTGCACCAAGTATTCTTTGTCTTCGCCAAGGAAAGGAAGTTCTTTGCCGTCAGGACGTTTCATGCGACTCTTTTTTGCCCAACCAAGTCCCAATTGCATTCCCCACCACGGGTGAAAGAAGTTCAACAGTCGCTGGCAGGCACGGTTGTGGAATATTTTCCGAAGGATTTTGAACAATGGGTCGGGGTCGCCAAGCCCATCGCCGTGCGCCAAATAGAATACCTTGTCGTGGATTTCGGTTGTTAT
>ENA-OWLZ01000326-OWLZ01000326.1-metagenome-genome-assembly--contig:-NODE-326-length-13282-cov-5.895139_pt1 | contig 13282 bp, 14 predicted proteins | sample MGYA00245341_ERZ651117 | MGnify/ENA primary metagenome ERZ651117 (study PRJEB26857, sample SAMEA4031763) | metagenome | biome: human; feature: oral; material: saliva | place: Philippines | collected 2014... | reverse complement strand
TTTGTTTCTCATGCCCCCTTTTTCCTTTCGGTTTGGGTAACAGCCTATAGTAAAACTTGGCTTATGTAATAGCCTCATTTGTGCTGATAAACTCGTCATTATTAGGAAATAAAAATCCCAGCAACTTATTATGTTACTGGGACTTACTTATTTTTATTTAGCGTTTGTTAGCGCTTTTACTTCACTTCCTCAAATATATCCTACATTGATTATCAATGAATTACATTCTTATGGTACAAAAATGTTTCCTCAATTTGAGTAGTATTGATTAGAAATCATCTTGGATGTTATCGTCAAAGCATAAAAACTAAGCACATTTAAGCTTTGTTTAATACTAATTTGTTAAGGTAACAAAGCTCTCTAAGTCTTTGTAATTCATTGATTATTTCAACGTATTTATCTGGAGAATATGTCCATATGTCATTTTCGCATTTTATAACATCTTCTTTTCCGGGTTGACTATTAGTACATATTCTTACCAGTTTGCGTATGTTTATTTGTTTAAAATCGTCTGAATCTTCTATATCTTTATAATATTTTTTTACACTTTTTCTTGTTTGATTTATTATCATGTTGATAACTTTAGATTGACCAACAATAGTGAGGTTGTTTATGGTATATTTACCATTACGCTCTACAAACTTGTTCTGTAAGTCTTTTAATAATTCGTCAATTTCATTAGCCTTTTCTATAATAATACCTTTTTCACCTTTTTTTGATTCGATACTTTGGCTGATAATGTAAGCTACGTATACTGTTAGCAATGCATTGCAGATAAAATACAGTAGCTCGAATATATTAAATTTGTTATCGTAGAAGAAGAAATTTAAGTTTGAAAGTATTAGTCCGACTATCCAACCTAATGAAAAAATAATAAGTATATTAGCTTTTTTCATATGCATCTTTTATATATTCCCAACATTCTTCTTTCAATTCGGGTTCTTCATCTGAGATTATCTCTAAAGTTTTACACACCGCACTATAGTCTAATTTTTCTTCTCTAATTAACCCCCCAAAAACTTCTTCAAGGAAAGATGTTCCATAACCAGCTGTACCATCTAAATCTATTATAAACTTTTCTTGATTACGAATACACTTTTTTAATAAAGGGTATATTATCTTTCTTAGACTGATACCAGAGTACTTCCCCTCTCCTTCATTGCGAGCAGATGGTACTCTAGAAAATTGTGTTGCAATAGAATATTTCATAATTTATACTGCTAAGGGTAGATTCTTACATTGAGCATCTATTTCTATATAAACGAAAGTTCCATTTAATTTATTGTCAAGTATTTCATATTTATCCTCGTTGGGTTTACCCATCGAGTCATTGGAGATTAATACTAAATTGCTTATATACCCAGTTTTTAAGCGATTATAAATACCAGGGATGCCTTTACCTCTATATTCTTTGCCAGTTACGGTCTTGTGAAAGGTGCCTTCAAAAATGTTTTTTAAAAGTTCTGCATGATTCTGTGGATTACACCACGGAGAAATTTTCTTTACCCAATCATATAATTTATCAGTAATGGGTTTGTTATCTAAACTCTTAAAGATGCCCATGCCATAATCTATAAAAGAGAAGCAAATTCTCTTGGGGTCTTTCTTCTTTTCCATATTCAGCCACCAATATTTATCACCTATAGTTTTACTAGCATGGTTATTGGTATTTTGCATTAGTTCCAAGAATACTCTTTGTAACCCTGTGCAACGTCGTTCTTCTCCCCAAAGATATGCAGAGTTTTTTGTTATTAAGTCTGCTGTAAGTTGAGAATCTACATTTTTCTGTGCATGTGTAAATATGTCATTTTTCGTAAGATTATATTTACTCTCTTCTGCGTAGTTAAAATTATAAATAGCATCATAAAAACAAGTCTTCTCTAGTTTATTCCTCGTTTTTTTATCTTTTGGATAATTCCCATTAAATTTAATTTTTCTTGTTTTGAAAAGAACGAGGTTGGATAGTAATATTAAAATTCCATCCCCACTAATATTACTTACACGAGTCAAATTAATAAATACTTTTTTCTTTTTTTCAAAACATTCTCTTAGTCTTGATATAAAATGAAGTACTGATTCAGTATTATCTATTAAAGATAAATTATTGGGAGCAGGAATTTTTATATAATCATAAAATTCTCGTTTATAAATATTTCTCCATTTAAGTTCCTCCTTGCAAACACCTTGTGCTAAGGTTCTATTCCTTTTGGTTTCTTTCTTACGTTGTGCCTTCTTACGAAGAATTCTTTTTTGCCGAGCCCTTATAGAGATTTTACTAAGCCAAACTGATTTTTTCATATATTATGGTTCTGCTGCCATTAGTATGTCATCCTCGTGGATTTCATACATCTTGGCTGATTTTGTTGAATAATTCTCTTGTTCATTATCCGTCCACTGCTCGCATTGCTTAATGACAGTTTCTAATGCATTGGCAGCTTCCTCTGGTGGGTAATGATATTTTTTCAGAAGATGTTTAATCATTCTGCGCATACCTGCACGGGCTGACTCTTTCTTTTGCCAATCAATAGTGCGGTTCTTACGTAGAGAGTCAGTAAGTTCTTTTGTCATAGCTACCAATTCTTCATTACTATAGAAGTCGTGAACTGCTTGCGGTTTGGTCAAGGCATCATAGAATGACTTTTCTTCAGGAGTGAGTCCAAGTTCATTAGCTGCTGAATCGGCTGAAGCAATCTCTTTTGCTAACTGCAAAAGTTCTTGGATAACTTCTTCATTGGTGAGTAATCCTTTCAAATAGTTGGATAAAGAACGATTGAGCAGGTCAGAGAATTTCTCTGACTGCACGATATTGGTCTTTTGATAGAGTGCCACTTTCTCTGCTAATAACTTTTTAAGCAGTTCTACAGCTATATTCTTTTCTTTCATCTTAGAAATTTCATCTAAGAAGGCTGTATCAAAGAGGGAAAATTCGGCTTTAACATCAGAGAAAAGATTGATTACACCTTCACTTTTTACACTTTGTTTCAGTAATTCACTGATACGAGCATTCATTTCTTTCTTCGTAACTTTTCCTTTGCCTGTCATTCGGGAGAGCAAAGTGCGCACAGTTTCAAAGAATGCAGCTAAGAAGCGTTGCTCTTCATTCAACAGGCTTCGGCAAAGCGTGATGGAATTGTGCAGCAATGCTGCTTCTTTCATATAGAGCGGTAACTGTTCTTGTTTGTCGGTTGCCAACATAAAGTTTACACCACCTTTGATTAATTTAGCACGGTCAGCATCTGTCCCTGTGTGGAACTTACTATAATTATAACCATGAAATAAGTCTTGGCACACTTCCAACTTCTCTTTGAACTTTGTAAAAGCTATGCCTTTGATGTCTGGGTTTCCAAAGTTCTTTCTGTCGCGTCCCGTATAATCACGCATGGCTTCTTTCAAGGCTTTGGCAATACCGATATAGTCAACAACCAATCCACCCACTTTGCCATTGAATACACGGTTCACTCGCGCAATGGCTTGCATTAGGTTATGTCCGCTCATTGGTTTGTAAACATACATAGTTGCCAATGAGGGAACGTCGAAGCCTGTGAGCCACATATCGACTACAATAGCAATCTTCATCGGGTCGTTGTCATCCTTAAATCGTTTGGCAAGTTCTTTCTTATACTGCTTGTTTCCGATAATGTCGTGCCATTCCTCTGGGTCTTGATTGCTGCCCGTCATGACAACTTTTACTTTATCCGTCCATTTTGGGCGAAGCTCCAGTAGTCGATGATAAATGCTCATGGCTATGGGACGCGAATATGCCACTATCATTGCCTTACCTGTCAATTCATATTGACGGTTTTCCTCATAGTGTTTGAGAATGTCTTGGCAAAGAGAATCGATGGTAGCCGGTGCACCGAGTATCTCTTCCAAGTGTGACATCTCCTTCTTGCTTTTCTCTATCTGTTCTGTCGTTGCACCTTCTTCAGCCAACAGCTCGTATTCGTCATCAAGGGCTTGCAAGGTTGCATCGTCAAGATTTAGATTGATAACTCTAGATTCATAATATACAGGACAAGTAGCACCGTCATTAACCGCCTGCGTCATGTCGTAAATATCAATGTAATCGCCAAAAACCTCTACGGTATCTCGGTCTTTGGTAGAAATAGGTGTACCAGTAAAGCCAATATATGAAGCATTGGGTAGTGAATTGTGAATAATTCTTGCCGTGCCGATAGAGACCTTACCTGTAGTGGTGTCGACTTTTTCCTCAAAACCATATTGTCCTCTATGTGCCTCATCAGTCATCACGATAATATTTCTTCGCTCTGACAAAGGTTCGTCAGACTCCTCAAACTTTTGCATGGTTGTGAAGATAATGCCATTAGCTTCTCGTCCACTCAATAGCTCTTTTAGATTCTCACGACTATTGGCTTGCACTGGAGTTTGGCGCAAGAACTCCTTACATTTAGAGAATTGGGTATAAAGTTGATCGTCCAAATCATTGCGGTCGGTAATCACAACTATTGTGGGCTGAGATAACTCTTGTTGAAGCAAGTGGGCGTAGAAAACCATTGACAATGATTTTCCGCTGCCTTGCGTATGCCAGAACACACCGATTTTACCATTACTTACTATAGCATGTTTAGTACGTTCGATGGCTTTCTTCACTGCAAAATACTGATGATACCCTGCTAATATCTTGGCACTCCCTTTTTCTTCTTTGGAAAAACAGATAAAGTTCTTGATTATGTCTAAGAGTCGATCCCTTTGAAATATTCCTTCAAAGAATGTATCATAATCGACAAATTCTGTACTTTCATAATTGCCATCTTTTGTTTTCCATTCCATATAGCGATCTTCCTTGCTGGTAATTGTTCCAGCTTTGGAAAGAGCCATATCGCTCATTACACAGAACATATTGAAAGCGAACAACGATGGTATATCCTTCATATAATTGCGGAGTTGAAGATATGCTTCTGAAGCGTCCGTCTCTTCGCGGGAAGGTGATTTTAATTCTACAACCACCAATGGTAAACCATTCACAAATACAATGATATCGGCACGTTTCTCTGCATTTTCAATGAATGTCCATTGATTGATAACTTGAAAAGTGTTTTTGTCCGTATGCTCAAAGTCTATCAAATAAACCATTTCATTGCGCATTTCCTTGCCATTGAAATAAGAAACTTCTATGCCATGCTGCAAATAGTCTGTAAAAGTTTCATTACGCTGCGCCAAACTACCCATATCAATATTGCGTAGTTTGATAATCGCCTCGTGAATAGCTGCATGTGGCTTCTTTGGATTAACAGTTTGCAGACTTTCTTCTAATTGTGCTTCATAATATGGCACAAAGTAATCTCTTTCAATATCAGGACCGTACAGATATTGATAGCCCATTCCCTCAAAAAGGGATATCAGTGCTTTTTCGTAATTATCTTCTGTGAAGGGCATTGTATTTTATTTTTATTGTTTATTCATTTCTAAAAGAAATTCTAAATAATCTATATAGTTAGCTTTATAAGCTTGATAATCTAAGTTGTAAAGAGCCTCTGATGCTGATAAGTGTACGCCTCCTACTTCTAATGGATTTTCTTCATCAAACCAATCATTAAAGCACTCACAATCTTGATAAATTAATCTTTGGTTAGCGTGGTGGGCATAACTGAAATAAAAATGTAAAATGAACCCACAGAGTACATCTGTTGTTTTGTATATCAGTAGGGATAGTGATTTGTCTATCTGAGGATGCAAAACATCCAAACCATGTGAAGCAAATCCTGCATTATTTCGTATCTCTGCAATCGATTGAGCGACAGTAGAAATTCTACGGCATAGTTCAGATAGACCAACTATTTCTTTTCCAGTCTGTTTTATAAGATGTTCTAAGGTCTGTTTTACTAAACCATTAAATGAAATATTATCTTTGTACGTTGTATTTTGATTAGTGAGAATTGTTTTGCAAAGTGCTTCAGTCAGACTTTTGCTTACTTCAACGCACAAAGAAGGATTAATCTCAACATTGTTTTCTATTGTTGAAATATGCGTTTCAAAAGTCCTAAGACTTGGTTCTTTTGCAATATATTCTCTTGTCCACTGCATAATTAATCTTAATTTAAATTATCATTTATCCGTCGATTGAGGTCTATTTTGGAGTCGAAGGATTTGAGAACCGCAACTATTTCTTTTTGTTGTGAGATAGAAGGCAAAGATATAGAGAAATTTGCCAGTTCTGAAAAGGTTACCTGTGGAAATGTGCCAGAGCGGGATTCCGCTATCATCTGCAACTCTCTTATTATTACATCGTTCGTAAGAATATAAAATAAATATTGAGGTGTGATCTTATCATTATGCCTTATGACCATCAATTTTGTAGAGGCTATGTAGTCTTTAGGTGCAAAATTAACATAGGCATATCGTTTATTAGCAGGACGTATCTCGCTATAAAGAATATCTCCTTGTTGGAAGGTTTTCTTAAACTGTCCTTTCAAATTCTTATTTGGAGTCTTTTGATGATTTAGACATTTTCCTTCAAGTACATCGGATGTGTTTATAAGGACAACGTCTTTAGCGTTACCTCTATATGTGTCTGAAATAGTATTACAGACATCTCCTATTGTGCATTCTTTCCACTCTTCCATAAATGGGAATTTAGTTGTTCGTTTTACTATTTTTTATATCCCAATAGCCATTGCGCCGACCATTTTTGCGTTCAAGAATGCCTTGTACAGATAATTTTACGGTCATCGTCTTTACCGTTCGTTCTGATTTTCCGATATGCACAGCTATTTCTTTTTGCGTTGCATTCGGTTTCTCTTTAATAAAGTTGAGTAATGCTAATTCTTCTAAAGTGCAATTCAAAGTGCAAATATTGCACTTTGGCTCATTACCTATTGCACTTTGACTTTCTGGCGACACGTGCAGATATCTATTCTTCAATTCATTCTGTTCATCTAATATCAGGTTACGGAAGAACGCTTCAAGATATTGTGTTGTCGCAAAAATCCCTTTAGGCATATTGTTATAGTTGGCACGAACCAGTGCATTGCGGAAGTACCACGAATAGTGAGCAAAGGTTTCGTTGCTGATGTCAAAACCAAATGTGCGCAGATACTTGATAGTGAAGACTGCCGTTGTACGAGTATTACCCTCACCGAAAGGGTGAATTTGCCAAAGATCTGAAATAAATTGAGTAATATGATTCACGGCTTCCATTGTGTCATGGTGTCTATAATTGTATTCCTTTTCACGGGCAAAGTCATAATCCAGCGTTTCACGAATACTATCCGCACCTGCATATAGCACAGTTTCTCCATTCAGTACCCACTCCTTTTTCGTAATGTTGTAATCTCTTATCTTACCGGCGTGTTCATAGATGCCTTCAAACAATCGGCGATGAATAGAAATATATTCTAATGGCGAGAATGTAAAACTCTGCTCGGACAGCAATTCGGTGATACGAGCCGAAACTTTATCCGCTTCCTCTGTTCTGTCTTCTATATCCTTACGGGCAACCTTTGATTCATAGTAGCTATTGACGAGCTGCTTCACCTCCTCAATCGTGATGTCGCCCTCAATATGCTGTCGAGCCGTCTCACGCAGATAGTTGGAAGTTTTCAAGCCATCAACAGCCTGCAAGCCAATAGCCGTCTGCCACGCATAACCTTTCTCTCGTTTATGCGGTTCGCTCTGTCGGATATATTCTTCAAAATCAGTCATCATTATTTTCTTTATGAATAACACTTCTTTCTCCAGACATTAGTTTAGGGAGAAGGGTATCACGCAGTATTTTCAAGTTTTCTGATTCTAAATGTAATGTAAGAATCTGTTGATCCATTGAAGCTACAATAGCTTCAAATTTTGATATTATATCATTTGTAGGAATCAAAATCTTCAGAGATTCAAGTGTCTTACGATTAATTGAACCAAAAACAGTACCCTCTGCATTAAATCTATCTAAATCAGATTTCAATGAAAAAAGAGTATATAACAAAAACGCACTTTTATTTGTTCTGCTCACAGCAGAAGCAAGACCACGTCCTATGCAACACTCCTTATGTGTGATATTTATATCACCAACAGGAGCACGAACACTAATAAGAATACTATTTGCAGGTGCAATTCGTGTTGGATTTGTCGTGAATAATCTTATAGAAGGGAATCGAGTTCCAAATTCAGCACGACCTTGATAAAAGATTATCCCTTCACCATTTTCATTATATGTGGATCCATTAGGTGATTGTCCCATAATAATATCTGCAATTTCACTAAGATAGCCAACTTTCCACCCTTTAGGTATTTTACCAAGCTCCGAATCCACAAATTGACCATTCTTGAACGGCTCGAAATTAACAAACCACGACTTGAACAACGCTTGTGCCTGCTGCTCTAAATTATCATTTATCCGTCGATTGAGTTCTATTTTATCATCTAAGGAAGAGAGAATTTTCCCAATTCTCTTTTGTTCTTTGATATTGGGAATTTCAATCTCATAGTTTGCAAAGGTCGATTTGTTAATAATTGGTATTGCCGTTGATGTCTTACTAAGGTAATTTAGATGCTTGCCAACAACAGTCATCAAGTAGTATATAAAATCTGCATCATTTTCCTCATTCGGTACAATAGAATTAAATTGTTGATTCGTCACAGTTGGCTTTTTCGTAAGCACAACTTTTCCTAAATCAGAACCTATGCAACTAACGCATATCGATTTTGAAGGAAGCAAACAGTTTTTTACCTCATTCAGACCAATTTTTGTTAAAGTCTTAGATGTCGTTGGAGAAAATTTCTCAGACAAATTATCCGATGGAGTCAGAAAAGGGATCTTCCCCCCATAATTTTCCAAGATAGATGTTCGAGGGGTTTTACCAGTAATCACCTTCCCTAAATCCAATATGTGTTTCTTATATAATTTCATAAATACTTCTGCTCACTTATGTATTAAAAAGATATTGTTCAACAGACTTGATATAGCTTTCAAACCGTTTTGCATTGTTACTTTCAATAAATGATATTGTTCGATACTCTATATCTTGTAGGTTGTTTAGAACATATATTTGTTTATTTTTATTATTACGTGTTCCTACCCTAAACGGCTTAGGTAGTAGCGATGTCATTCTATATGCCAAATATTTACTTCTTCCAAATAAAACATACTTATTATTTTTCCTGTTTCTGAGCTGATATACACCACTTCCTAATGGAGCTATTAAATAATCTCCTTTTCTTGGATCTGGAAAAGCTTTCCAATTACTCCATCCAGTATTATATATTTTTTCAAACTCTTCCATAAATGGGAATTTAGTTGTTTATATCATTAATTTTCAGCTCGCCAGACATCAGTTTAGGAAGGAGAGTGTCACGAAGTTTAACAAGTCTTTCAGATTCATAGCCATTAGACTGAACAATTTGTGAAAACAAATTGCAAAGACCAGTATATTTATGGACGGTATTTTCATCAGGTATGACAATTATTTCTTTTTCTAATAACCCATTAATATCTAAATTTTTAATACCAGTTGTACCATTTTCGTATAAAAACATCACTCCCCGCTTATAAAGATATTCCCATAAATAATAGATAAATTGAGAATATGGACGTTTGGTTTTTATAGCTCTACAAAAATTGGTACAAATCACAACATCATCATATTTTTTTAAAAGCGTGTCAGATATTTGACAAATTCTTCCTGTTGATTGAGTAGGGCTACCTCCAGAAATTTCAACGACAAGATCTTCTGCCTTTAATGCTTTATTTAGAAAATTCTTGTTCAAAATAAATCTTGTAGGCATATTCCCCCTATTGCCTTGTCTAATTTCAGGGATATCAGCACCTCTAATACACGAGACCTTCTTTACATAATTCCCTATTGCATCCTCTTTTCCCCAATCTCCACCTAAAGTAGATATAATTAATTCATTTAGAGTTCCAACTCTCCATCCTTCAGGTATCATTCCCAGTTCAGAATCCACAAATTTTCTACCTTTGAATGGCTCAAAATCCACGAACCAAGATTTGAACAACGCTTGTGCCTGCCGTTCTAAATTATCATTTATCCGCCTATTTTTATGAAATAGCGGTTGATATGAGCAATATGTGTGATATGCTGTTTGCATTTTGATTTAACTGATGAATTTGCGGTGAGAGAGTTTGACGTTTGTTTGATTGACCATCGCATAGTGCATGGTTGTATCAATTTTAACATGCCCAAGGAGTTTTTGTACTTGCTCCACGGGCATACCTTTATCTATAGCCATAGTCGCAAGTGTCCGACGGAACTTGTGTGGATGGACACGGACAATCTTTGAAAGCTTCCCAATCTTTCTTAGTCTTGTTTCAACTCCTGATATTTGTAATCGATTGTGTGGCTTGGCAAGAGATACGAACAATGCTTTGTTTCTGTCTTTCCGCTCTGCGAGATATTGCTGCAAATGAATCTTTGCACGAGCATTGAAATACACGATACGTTCCTTGTTGCCTTTACCGAAAACGATACATTCACGCTCATTGAAGTTTATATCCTCACGATTGAGCTTTACAAGTTCTCCAACACGCATACCAGTAGAAGCCAATAGGTCTATCATTGCTAAATCTCGTACCCTTGTACAGTTATCGCGCAGTTGTTCCAAATTTTCGTCAGTAAGGACTTCCTTAATCTGTGTTCCGGTCTTAACCTTGTGTATTCTACGTACAGGACTTTTAATGATGTAATCCTCATCCTCTAACCATGAAAAGAAAGATGAAAAGATACGACGGATATTGTCTATTGTAACTTTACTCGATTTGTGTTTCCGTTGAAATACAGCCAAATAAGCACGAATATCTTCTGTTGTATAGTTCGTAACTTTTTTAGGCATTTTCTTGAAAAGCTGATTGATGGTCGAACCATAATATTTTATGGTAGGTGTGGTGCAACCTTCAACTTGCTTAGCTGACAAGAATATCTCTAACAGACGTTCGTTAGATGCATTGTTCTCTTGCATCAGCTCATCGTCTACTGTAATGGAGTAGTTACTAATTACTTGCAATAATACTCCATTGAGTTGTGCCATTTGTTCTACACTTAATATACCTGCCATTGCATTGCTAATTTCTAAAATCAAATTTTCTTTCATGTTCTTCTATATTAATGAATTGATAATATGGAAGAACATGCAGTCTTTTACTTGATAGTGAAACCTATGCTTGCCAACTGTTTTCGTATCTCATCCTCCAAATCATGAGATTGGGCAAATAAATCGGACAATTCGGTTGTGAGTTTGTCCATCTTCTCTTGAAAAGGAATACCATCGTCTTCCTGTTCTGCAATGCCGACATAACGTCCAGGGGTAAGAATATAGTCTTGTTTTGCCACATCGCCAAGGGCTACAACTGCACAGAAACCTTTTTCATTCTCAAGTGTACCATCATTATATTTATCAAAAGTGTCTGCAATCTTTTTTATATCTGCTTCTTGGAGTTCACGAAGTTTGCGAGTAACCATTGTTCCCATGTTTCTTGCATCTACAAACAGAATTTTATCTTTCTGTTTCTTCTCTCGATTGAGGAACCATAGAGAAACAGGAATACCTGTGGTATAAAACAACTGTGAGGGTAGGGCAACGATACCTTCTATTAAATCGGCCTTGATGATATTCTCACGAATCGTTCCTTCCCCTCCTGTCTGTGAAGATAAAGAACCATTTGCCAATACCATACCTATTTTCCCTTTGGGAGATAAATGATGAATCATGTGTTGCAACCATGCAAAGTTGGCATTGCCAGATGGTGGAATGCCAAATTTCCAACGCACATCATCTTGCAACTTGTCTGCTCCCCAATCACTGAGATTGAAAGGCGGATTAGCCATGATAAAATCAGCTTTTAATGTGGGGTGTTGGTCGTCAAAGAATGTATCTGCATTAAACTTACCCAGATCAGCCTCAATGCCTCGAATGGCAAGATTCATCTGAGCCATCTTCCATGTCGTAGGATTGCTGTCTTGACCATAGACAGAAATATCTTTGATATTGCCTTGATGCCTTTCTATGAATTTGGCAGACTGTACGAACATTCCACCAGATCCGCAAGCAGGGTCATATACTCGTCCGTGATAAGGTTTCAGAACTTCGACAAGTGTTTGAACAATACAAGCAGGTGTATAAAATTCTCCTGCTAATTTCCCTTCTGCTTCTGCAAATTTAGAAAGACAATATTCGTATGTGCGTCCCAATATATCTTTGGAATCTCCATGTTCTTTCATTTGAATATTGGTAAATAAATCTACCACATCGCCCAAACGCCTTTTGTCTAATTCTGGTCGGGCGAAATTTTTGGGCAGAATGCCTTTCAAACGGAGATTCTCCTTTTCAATAAGACGCATGGCATTGTCGATTATCGTACCTATTTCTGGTGTATGGGCTGCTTTTGCTACCACACTCCACCGTGCTTCTTGTGGGACAAAGAAAATATTATCCGCCATATATTCATCGCGGTCTTCCTCGAATCCTTCACCATTATTGACTAATTCTTGATATTTGGTTTCAAACTTATCGGAGATGTATTTTAGAAAAATCAATCCCAATACTACCGATTTATATTCGGAAGCATCCAGATTGCCACGAAGCAAATCTGCTGCTTTCCATATTTCCTTTTCAAATCCAATATCAGCTGTATTTTGTTTTGCCATGATTCTTTTTTATTATGTCTGAACTTTATTCTTGATGTAAATCGAAAAACTTCTTATTACTCATCTGGGGTGTTAATCAATTCCTTTGGATTAACCTGCAAAATCTCTGCTATCTGAAATAGCAATTCTAGGCTTGGCTGTCGACGATTGCAAACATATGAGTTCACAATAGTGAAACTCTTACCGAGTTTCTCTGCAAGCCATGTTTGCTTAATCCCTTTCTCGATAAGCACCTCTTTAATTCTATTAGTTGGACTTTCCATAAATATCATCTGATTGTTTGCAAATATAGTAAATTTTCTTGTATAAAATACTTAATAAGAGGGGAACTTTTCCTTCTTATTAAAGTTTATGTATTCAACACTATTTGTTTTTCTTATTTTGCAGGTTATTCTGCATCAAACTATCTGCCTTTTGCTTCAATTCCATGTCATAATCATCTGCTTTTTCCTTGATTAGTTTGATAATCTTTTCATTGCGATGAATGTCAAATACATCGTTAAGCCATAGGATTTCCTTTGGACTACATCCTCTCCATACTCTGATGATACGGAATTTCAAGGCATCATCTTCATATTGCTGTTTGCGTTGCCACAAGAAGTAGTTGCTGACCAATGAAACAAAACAAAGGACAGATACTGCTACCATATAAGTAAAGACTTTCGAGGACT
>ENA-OWLZ01000324-OWLZ01000324.1-metagenome-genome-assembly--contig:-NODE-324-length-13342-cov-6.924362_pt1 | contig 13342 bp, 11 predicted proteins | sample MGYA00245341_ERZ651117 | MGnify/ENA primary metagenome ERZ651117 (study PRJEB26857, sample SAMEA4031763) | metagenome | biome: human; feature: oral; material: saliva | place: Philippines | collected 2014... | reverse complement strand
GTTTGTGGACGAATTCAACATCAATGTTATTAAGAAGTGTTGGCGGATTTTTCGCGCCATCGATGGTGACTCAGGGAACAGGAATTATTGCAGCGTCAGTATTTGCTGTGCTTTTGGCTGTATTGTCACTAGTTCTATTCTCTCGCGTATCAAAAGCCGTTCCAGAGCGTGAAGGTTACACAAAGCGAACAGCCTATAAATTAGTAACTTACGGCGGTTTGGCAGTTTTGATTATTCCAGCCGTTGACTTGGTCGCTCGATTAGTAAGCATTTTGATCAACTCATTGCTGTTTATCGGCGTTGGTGACGGCGGCGAATTCTATAAGAGCTTGTACTTGGGTGAATTCTTGCCATACGCATTAGCTCTTGCAATTGTTGCTACTGGCGCTTACTTCATTTGCCAAATTGTCAAGGGGCGCAATATGTCAAAGGCTTTGTCTTTGATGCTGATTGTGGCTTCTTCTGTCGTATTATTGACTGGCGCTATCACAATCGCTGTTAAAGCGCACGACACGGGTAGCTCAGTAAAGACTATTCCATCAGACTACAGTCGCTACAAGAACTACCAAGATTACTCAATGTAATAAAACTTGGAAAAATAAAGTCGCTCACTTTGATGGGCGGCTTTTTTTAGTGGTATAATATTGGTATGATAACTATTTCTACCAGCGATATTCAGCACTTGGCGAGTTTGAGTAGTCTGGCATTGACTGATGACGAAACCGACGGACTGCGCCAAGATTTGGAAAATATAATTGGCTATATTGAGCAGTTGGGCGAGCTCGACGTGTCGGGTGTTGAGCCGACTTATCAAGTTACGGGACTGAGCAATGTTTGGCGCGAAGATGAAGTTCAGGCGGGGATTCCCGTTGAGAAATTGCTCGATTTGGCGCCAGAAAAACAGAATAACCAAGTGAAAGTTCCGCAGGTATTGTAATGAGTAAGATTAGTGATTTTATTGGCAAGAGCGCGGTCGAGAACGTAAAAGAAGCGTTGCGACGAGCGCGTGAAATTGAGGAATATAATGCGCTGCTTAGCTTGACGGAAGAGCGTGCGCTGGAGCGAGCAGAAAAAGTTGATACTGGTGAGATCTCTGGACGATTGGCGGGCGTGCCATTTGTTGTGAAGGACAATTTTTTGGCGTTTGGTGCGCCAACGACTGCGGCTTCAAAAATGCTAGAAAACTTTAATGCGCCATTGCAGGCGACGGCTGTTGAAAAATTGGAAGCGGAAGGTGCGATTTGCATCGGTAAGGCGAACTTGGATGCTTTTGCGCACGGCGGTTCGACGGAAAACTCGGCATTTGGTCCAACTAAGAACGCTGCAGATGAAACGCGAGTTGCTGGTGGATCATCTGGTGGATCGGCGGTAGTTACGGCGCTCGACGTGGTTCCGTTTGCGCTTGGTACAGATACTGGTGGTTCGATTCGTCAGCCAGCCAGCTTTAACGGCGTAGTTGGAATTAAGCCGACTTATGGGGCGGTTAGTCGTTATGGCGTAGTGGCGATGGCGTCAAGCACGGACACAATTGGTTGTTTTGCTACGAATGCAGAAGACACTGATTTGGTGATGGAAATTATGGCTGGTCGCGATGATAAAGATATGACGACTTTGCCTGATTTTTGGAATAATCAGCCAGAATTTGCAAAGAAAAAAATAGGTCTAGTCAAACAGTGTATGACTGATGACGTGGACGCGGAAGTTCGCCAAAAAACGCTTGATTATGCGGAGAAATTGAAGCAGCTTGGCTACGAAATTGAGGAAGTAGATTTGAGCATGATGCAACATTCTCTGGCGATGTATTACATAATTGTGCCAGCGGAATTGTCCTCAAATTTGGCGCGATATGACGGCGTGCGATATGGCCATCGAGCAGAGGAAGTAAAGACTTTGGCGGAACTTTATGGTCGTAGTCGAAATGAAGGCTTCATGACCGAGAATAAGCGACGAATCATGATAGGAAGTTTTGTATTGTCAAGCGGATTTTTCGATGCTTACTATATGCAGGCTCAAAAAGCCAGGACGTTGTTGATTGACGAATTTAAGAAGTTATTTACCGAATATGACGCGCTATTGATGCCGGTTGCGCCGACTCCTGCGTTTAAGATTGGGGAGAATGCTAGCGATCCGATAAAAATGTATTTGGCGGACATCATGACTGTGCCAGCAAGTTTGGCTGGACTTCCTGCGGTTTCGGCGCCAGCTGGAAATAGCGATGAAGGGCTGCCAATTGGCGTACAGCTTATCGGCGATTACAAGTCGGACAAGAACTTGCTGAAGCTGGTTTCGGAAGTGGAGAAGATTTGATGGACGGATTGATAGTCGCGATAGTTGTTGCGGCGTTGATTATCGGCGCCTTGCTGATGATTTTCATTCAATTGACTTCTCGTGGTCGCGGTCAAATTGACAAAGAAATGTATCAGAGGGTTTGGCGGCAAATTTTGCGCAATGTCGAAACCAGAAAATCGGAAAGTATGCAGATGGCGATAATGAAGGCGGACAAGTTGCTAGACAAAGCTATGCGCGACTGCGGCGTGGCTGGCGAAACGATGGGCGAACGTATGAAATCTCGCAAGGGATATTGGAGCGATGAAAATGGGCTTTGGGCGGCGCATAAATTGCGTAATCAAATTGCCCACGAAACCAACGTAACGGTAACGGCGCAGAGTTTTCGTCGAGCTATGGCGAGTTTTGAACAGGCATTAAAAGATTTGGGAGCATTATAATGAGTGTATATGACGATTATGAAATGACAATTGGTATCGAATGTCACGTTCAGCTAGCGACGAAAACCAAGCTATTTAGCCCGGCCGACAATGACGCCCGTGACGCTGAGCCGAATAGTAAGACGCATCAGATTGACTTTGGTTTGCCGGGGATGTTGCCAGTTTTGAACAAGCACGCTGTTGAGTTGGCGGTTCGTGCTGGAAAAGCCTTGAATTCGCCGATTGCGCACGTTAGCCGATTTGATCGAAAGCATTATTTTTATCCAGATTTGCCAAAGGGCTATCAGACTTCACAGATGTATAATCCGATTATTTTGGCTGGATATGTCGATGCGCCGCTGGAAGATGGTTCTTTGAAACGCGTGCGAATTGACCATGCTCACATGGAGGAAGATGCTGGTAAATTGACGCATCATGACGGCTATTCGTTGGTCGATCTTAACCGCGCTGGCACGCCGCTGATTGAGATTGTTTCTGAGCCAGATATGCATTCGGCCGAGGAGGCTAAAGCTTACGTTTCGGAACTTCATAAATTGATGGTTTACGCGGGTGTGACTTATGGTAATTTGTATCACGGAAATATGCGATTTGACGTTAATATTTCGGTGGCAAAGAAGGGTGCGACAGAGCTTGGAAAGCGCGCTGAAATTAAGAACCTCAATTCCTTCCGTAGTGTTGAAAGGGCTGCTGAGTACGAATTCAAGCGCCAAGTCGATATCTTGGAGCGTGGCGAAGAAGTTGTTCAGGAAACCAGAGGTTGGAATGATGACAAGCAGATAACTATTTCTCAGAGGTCAAAGGAAGACGCGCAGGATTATCGCTATATGCCAGACCCAGATATTCCGCCAGTTGTGTTGACTGACGAGGTGATTGCTGAAATTCAGTCCAAGGTGCCGATGCTTCCTGGTGAATATAGGGAAAAATGGAGCGCGCTAAACTTGGATAAATCTGTTATCAATTCGCTTTTGTCTAATCAGGATTACGCCCAGATTACATTGGAAGTTCAGGAAAAGTCTGGCGAGGCTTCCGCTAAGCGAGTCGCGCATTGGTTTGCGAGCGCATTGACGACTTCTGATGAAAGTGACGCGCAAACGGATAATGAATCTACACGCGTGGCAGTTGACGATTTGATAGAATTGGCTGAAATGACAGAGAAGTCTGAAGTTTCCAGCACGAATGCGAAGGAGTTATTCAATGAGCTTTTGGCTGGCGCGAAAAATCCGCGTAAGCTTGCCGAAGAGAAGAATTTGTTGCAGGTTTCTGATGAATCGGCGATTGCTGCAATCGTTGACGAAGTTTTGAACGATCCAGCTTCGGCGGCGTCAATTGCAGATATCAAGGCTGGAAAAGATAAGGCTATTGGTTATTTGGTTGGGCAAGTCATGAAGAAGTCTAAGGGTCAAGCCAACCCAAGCCTTGCTCAGAAACTGATTCGCGAGAAACTTTAGAATTGCTGAAACTATAGGGAATAGGAGCTGAAATATGAGAAAACCAACTAAAGCTATCATCGCTGCTGCCGGTTTTGGTACGCGATTTTTGCCGCAAACCAAAGCCATGCCAAAGGAAATGTTGCCGCTGATTGATAAGCCGATTATTCAATACGTCGTCGAGGAATTAGTTGAGGCTGGTATTAAAGACATCATCATTATCGGTAGCGCGAATAAGCGAGCAATCGAGGACCATTTTGACGAGCCGAATGAAGAGCTTTTAGCTAATTTGCGCGCTGGCGGTCCTAAAAAACAGCCGTTCATTGATGCGGTGCAGAATTTGGCTGAGATGGCAAACTTTATTTATATTCGCCAGAAAGGTCCGTACGGCAACGCAACGCCTTTGGCTTGCGCCTCACATTTGATTCATCATGATGAACCTGTGATTTACACGTTTGCGGATGACTTTATTGCAGCTAGTCCAAGTCGTTTCAAGCAGATGATCGAGGCATCAGAAAGCTTAGATGGAGCGGTTCTGTCATGTAAGAAGATAACTGATGACGCGGAATTTGATCGTTATGGAGTCATCAATGGTCAAGGAGTGAAAGACGGCGTTATAAAAATGACGAATATCGTTGAAAAGCCGGGCAAGGAGAATGCGCCTTCTGATTTAGCTAGCGTTAGTAGCTATTTGCTTCCAGGTGAAATTTTTGGCTATCTAGACAAAGCCAAGGAGGAATTTGATGGCAATGGCGAATTTACAATTCAGCCAATTATGCAGCAAATGATTGACGACGGATTTGATTTCTATGGCGTAGAAATTACGAACGGTACTTATTATGATACTGGCGACAAATTGGAATATCTAAAAACAGTGATTGATTTTGGATTGCGTGATCCTAATTTTGGCGATAAATTGCGCGCCCATCTGGCGGATCGCCTAAAATAATGTATAATAAATAACATGAACGGATTGCTTATTATATTAGTGATTTTGATGGTGATTTTTGTCATCATGATGATCGCTATGACAATTTCTATCATCAAATTAACGCGTCAAATTCGCCAAACTCAGCAGAACGTGGAGGCGATAAGCCAGAGAATTGCTAACTTAAACGGAATTGTAAGTACGGTTTCAATTGGCGTGGAACTAGCCAAAAGCTTCGCTTCAAAGAGCGGATTTTTCTCGAAATTTTTCTCAAAGAAGAAGGTAAAAAAGAGTGAAAAAGTCAGCCAAAGAGCAGTCAAATAAGCTAGTAAAAAAAGTCGTTCGCGATAACGAAAATGGTGTTCGTAAGGCGATTTTAGAGGATTTGTTTTTTGATTTTCATAAATCTCGCCACCAAGTTTACTGGGTGAATTTTGTTCGCGGAATTTTCTTTGGTCTTGGAAGTGCTTTGGGTGCGACGTTATTGATTGCGATATTGATTTGGATTTTGGGGCAATTTGCCGACATTTTCCCGCCGTTGGCTGATTTCATCAACCGCTTAATTGAGACGATGCAACGGCGCCAGTAGCGTGCTATAATTATTATTAATGACTGAGGGGACGAACACACAATCATCGTCGGCGGCTTTGAAGCCGTCGGATTTTGTACACCTTCATAATCACACTTTTCACTCGGTGTTGGACGGATTGACTAAAATTCATGACTTAGTCGATAAGGTTAAAGAGCTTGGAATGGAAGCTGCGGCCGTGACCGATCATGGCACGATGAGCGGAATTCTGGACTATTACAAGACCGCCAAAAAAGCGGGAATTAAGCCGATTATCGGAATTGAAACTTACGTGGCGACTCGTTCTCGATTTGACCGCGATCCGGGCAAGGACAAGCAGCGTTTTCACTTGACCGTGCTGGCGATGAACAACACGGGTTTTCACAACTTGATGAAGTTGTCGACGCGCGCCAATCTGGAGGGAATGTATTATAAGCCGCGAATTGACCATGATTTACTGGAGGAGTTGAACGAGGGATTGATTGTTCTGAGTGGTTGTGCGAGCGGTGAAATTGGCGTGGCGCTGAAAGAAGATGATTATGATCGCGCTCGTGAGATTGCCAAGTGGTATAAGTCGATTTTTGGCGATCGCTATTATTTGGAGCTACAGGACCACGGGCATCCGAAGTCGAATACACACTGGGATGTGCAGGCGAAGATTAACGAGGGCTTGATTAAGCTTTCAAAAGAGCTTGGTATTGAAATGGTGGTGACTTGTGATGGTCACTATTTGACGCACGAATATCAAGACGCGCACGAGATTCTGCTTTGTGTTGGGACGGGTTCGTATCTTAGTGATGAAAAGCGAATGAGCTTGAAGGATTTTGAACTTCACTTGACGGATCCGCGCGATATTATCGATCACTGGGGCGAGGAATTTCCTGAAGTTATTCGCAACACGAAAAAAATAGCTGATCGCTGTGACGTTGAGATTGAGCTTGGGCGAATTCTTATTCCAAAATATCCATTGCCAGACGGCGAGAATGAACATTCGTATCTGCTCAGATTGACATATCAAGGTTTGTTGCAGCGTTACAATGGAGCTTCGAAGGAGGAGGCTGAAAAGTTGGATCCTGACGAGATTATTCCGAAGCTGTCTGATGAGGTTCGTGAGCGCGCTGAGATGGAGCTTGGTGTGATGGGGAATATGGGCTATGAAGGTTATTTCTTGATCGTCCAGGATTTTATCAACTGGGGAAAATCTCAAGGAATTGTTTTTGGGCCTGGGCGCGGTAGTGCGGCTGGCTCGATTATTGCGTATGCACTGAATATTACAGATCTTGATCCGCTGAAATATGGACTACTGTTTGAGCGATTTCTTAATCCTGATCGTATTTCTATGCCCGACATCGACGTTGATATTCAGGATACGCGTCGCGACGAGGTGATTGAATATTGTGCGAAAAAATATGGCGAAGATCACGTCAGTAATATTGCAACGTTCGGTAAGATGTTTGGTCGTATGGCAGTGCGTGATGTCGCCAGGGTTTTGGAAGTTCCGTACGCTGAGAGCGACCGCTTGGCGAAGTTAGTCCCGCCACCAAACCAGGGGCGGCATATTCCATTGTCTGTGAGTATTAAAGAAGACGCAGATCTTCGGAATGAATATGAAAATAATCCGACCGCGAAGGAAGTTCTGGATTATGCAATTCAGCTGGAAGGAACGATCCGTAGCCACGGCGTTCATGCTTGTGGCGTGGTGATTGCGCCAGATACGCTGGTCAATTATATTCCGCTTGAAATGGCACAAAAGGGAGTTGTGGCGACTCAATTCCCGATGGGTGAAGTTGAGGAATTGGGACTTCTTAAGATGGACTTTTTGGGGCTTTCGAACCTTACGATTATTAATAATGCCATGAGGATTATCCGAAAAGCTTACAAGAAAGAAATTAATCTTTCAGAGTTGCCGCTTGATGATAAAAAAACGTATGAGCTATTTCAGCGCGGCGACACGACTGGCGTATTCCAGTTGGAATCGGCGGGAATGAAGCGATATTTGCGCGGACTGAAGCCGACTACGTTTGAAGACATTATTGCTATGGTGGCTCTTTATCGCCCAGGTCCGATGCAGTTTATTGACAGCTTTATTAGGCGTAAACACGGCGAAGAAGAGATAACTTATTTGCATTCCGGAATGAAAAACTCGCTGAAAAATACTTACGGAATTTTGGTCTATCAGGAGCAGTTTATGCAGATTTCTAAGGAATGGTGTGGATTTACTGGCGGTCAGGCTGACACGTTGCGAAAGGCTGTTGGTAAGAAGAAAATTGACTTGATGAAAAAGGTCAAGCCTGAATTCGTTGAGGGTGCGGTTAAAGTTGGTGGCGCAACTAAGGAAATTGCGGAAACGTTCTGGACTCAGCTGGAAGAATTCGCCAACTATTGTTTCAATAAGTCGCACGCCGCTTGTTATGGTTTGATTGCCTATTGGACGGCTTATTTGAAGGCGCATTATCCTGACGCGTTTATGGCGGCGCTTATGACTAGCGACCATGATGATACCGATCGTCTGGCAATTGAAATCACCGAGTGTAAGCACATGGGAATTAGTGTGCTGAGTCCTGATGTAAACGAGTCGTTCGTTGAGTTTGCTGTGGTGCCGAATGAGAATAAAATTCGTTTCGGAATGTCGGCGGTGAAGGGCGTTGGTGTTGGTGCGGTCGAGGAAGTTCTGCGAGCGCGCGAAGATGGGCCGTTTACGTCGGTTGAGGATTTTGCTAGGCGTGTTTCAACCAGTAAGTTCAACAGAAAAGCCTGGGAGTCGCTTATCAAGTCTGGTGCGTTTGATGATATGGGCGATCGATCTGATTTGCTGTTCAATCTGGATTCCATTACGTCATTTGCGTCCAAGCTCCAAAAAGAAGCCGCCAGTGGGCAGACCAATTTGTTTGGAATGCTGGGTGGCGATGATGCGGCGAGTGTCCAATCGACTCTTCATCTCCAGAAGGCTCCTGTGAAACACGACGATAAAGAGCGCTTGATGTGGGAGCGGGAATTGTTGGGACTGTATATCTCGGCGCATCCGCTTGATAGATATGAAACGTATTTGAGCGAGCAAACTCAACCATTGACGCAATTAGTTCCTGAGTACGATAGTCGAATGATGACGGTCGGGGGAATTATTAGCACCGTTCGTACAATTGTCACAAAAAGCGGTTCGAAAATGGCGTTCGTGGGAATTGAGGATAAATTCGGCGAGGGTGAGATAATTGTCTTTCCAAATCTGTATGAGAAAGTTGGTGCTAAGCTGGTTCAGGACGCGGTGATTCGAGTTTCTGGTAAAAATTCAGCTCGAGATCGTGACGGAAATTTGGGCAATGAAAGTAAGCTAATTGCCGATGATATTATTGTGATTACGGATAACGATATCAATGGCTATGAGTCGACTGGCCGTAAAATGGATGCGCCAAAAATTAGCTCTGCTGTAAAAAAAGAGCGCCGTGAAGCTTATCGTAATCAGAAAAATGGAGTTTCTCCGAAGTCTGCCGTAAAGAATGACGCCGCCAAACCGCAGCCAAAAACTCATTCGGCGCCTGTTAATGTTGCGCCAGAAATTCCCGCTTCAAAGTTATTTGTGTATATCAAAGATCCGAATGACCATTCGCGGTTGGTGAAAATGAAGTCTGTTTGCGGCGAGAATGCTGGTACGACTGACGTGGTTTTGGTACTGGGTGAAAAGGAGAAATCGGCCATGCGTCTGCCGTTTAAGGTGGATGCTAATGATAACCTATTAAGCCAATTAAAAAACACTCTGGGTGAAGAGTGTGTAGTTCTAAAGTGATAGTTAGCCCGCTGACAGAGCTCAAGCCGGAGCTGGTTGCTCTACGGCCGGCGGGCTAACTATCTGTCAGCGGGACTTATTGCCCCTCTTAGACGGACATAAAGCCCTGTTCTCGTTAGAGAGCGATAGACTTGTCGTCTGATTCGTGTAGCTTGCGTAGGCAAGCTACCGCTACATACAGAGAACCTAACTGGAATGACCCTAACGCTAAGTTAACGCCAAGGCTGTTCATCTGGGCCCCAAACTGGGCCCAGAAATAAACGCATGCGGCTAATAGAAGCGCCAAGGCTGCCACACCTAAGTTTAGCTTATCGCTAATGCGACAGCCAATCTTTTCTGCGAGCATCACCAATTCAGGTGATGCGCAGATCAGCAGTAGTTGAACCATTATAGCGATAACAAACATCGCGTTCTCCTTTCTTTCAGGACCATAAAGGGCTGCTTTTGTTGGAATAATTCCCAACAAAAGCCACATATAAATCTACAATATTTATTTAATAAAGTCAAGTGGCGTGATAAAAATAGATTATCTTCAAATGAAAATAGCCCGCCAAGAGAGCTCTGGCCGAGACCGAGAGTGTCAAGGCGAGCTATTTTCTGACAGGGAAGATTAGCCCGAACAGCGCAATTCCTGTTGCGACCGACACATTGAATGATTCTTTTTGGCCGAACATTGGGATTTCTACGGTGAAGTCGCAATTGTCCAAAAGCTCCGGCGTGATTCCGTGGACTTCTTCGCCGAGCAGAAGTGCAAATTTTTCAGGCGGCTGAAATTCTGATAGCATCACGCTGTCTTTTGATTGCTCCAGCGCGATAATTGGCAAGTTTTCTGTTCGCTGATTTTCTTTAATCCAATCATTGATATCCTCGTAAAACTCAAACGGCACCAAACTTTCCGCGCCCAAAGCAGTTTTATGAATTTGGCTGGTGATTTTTTCGCGAATATGCGGCAGGCGAGGATCTTCAGATCGAATTTCTCCATCAACAAGCGCACAAGCAGGCGCCTTGCTACATAAGCTCAAATCCGGATATGGTGTATAGCCGCTAAGAATAATCTTTTTTACACCAAATCCCTCGGCTGTGCGGAAAATTGCTCCAACATTATGCGTCGAGCGAATATTGTGAACTAACAGAGTAATTTCTGGATTCATATTACTATTATATCACTCGTAAAACCGTAAGCTTTTTGGTATAATTTTCATATGGACGAAGATAAAATTCAGGCGCGACGCCGTGAGCAAGATGAGGAAGCGACTCGTCGTCGAGCGTCAATTTTAGGACTTCAATATCTTGACGGGCGGGAATTTGAAGAAACTTTACCTTTGCTTAAGGGTGTTTTGACGATAGAAGAGATGTATAAAGGCAGGCTGGTTCCGCTGGCGTTTAACGAGGAGGATCAATCTTATCGATTTGGCGTTACGTCGCAAACTTCTGAGTCGTTGATGAAGCGGATGCGAGATCAGTATGTTGAAAACGGCAAGCGAATCTTCTTTTTCTTAATTTCTGGTTCGGCGTTTCGGTCAATCATGCTCAGGTTTGACCCGCCAAAAAAGGTGATTTACGACAATATTGAAATTGCTAAGGAGGGTGATAGCGATACTCTGGCGCAGGTTACTCAGACTTTGGCTTCCGTGGGCACAAATGACGTGTTTAATTATTTGATTGACCAAGCGGATTTGTTGGGTGCGTCGGATATTCACATTGAAAATCAGCGTGAGTCGATTCGAATTCGTATGCGTGTTGACGGAGCTTTGCATACTGTGGCGGAACTTAGCAGGGATAGATATCGAGTTATTATGGCGACTTTGGCGTCGCGTGCGAATATTTCTACCGCTTCCAGAGAGCCTCAATCTGGGCATATGCAGCAGGAAATTCATAGAGACGGCGCATCGCATGTGCTGAATTTGCGTGTGGAAGCCGTGATGACGGTGTATGGATTAGACTTAGTGCTTCGATTGTTTAATTTTGACGAATCAATGTTGAACTTGGATCTTTTGAGTATTTCAAAGAAAGAGCGCGAGCAAATTGATGAAGTCATTTCTCATCCGCGCGGAATGTTGTTGATGGTTGGTCCTACTGGTTCAGGAAAGTCTACAACGTTATATAGCATTTTGAACGCTCTTAATACTCAGGATCGAAAGATTATTACGCTGGAAGATCCTGTAGAAAATACGATTCCTGGGATTGCTCAGATTCCAATTGATACGACAAATGGACAGAGGTTTGCTGATGGTTTGCGCAGTGTTTTGCGTCTTGACCCAGATGTGGTGATGGTTGGTGAGATTCGTGATAATGAAACTGCAAAGACTGCGATTCAGGCTTCAATTACGGGGCACTTGGTGCTGTCTAGCTTTCACGCCAATTCGACTGCGGCGGCGTTTAGTCGTATGATTGATATGATTGGGCAGAATCCGATTTTTAGCTCGGCGGTTCGGCTGGTGATTGCTCAGCGACTAGTGAGGAGATTGTGGGATGATAGCAAGGAAGAATATGAGCCAGATGAGGCGACTCGCAAGTGGGTGAAAGAGGTTTTGAAGGATTTGCCAGAGAATGTTGATTGCCCAGATTTGGATACGTTTAAGCTTTGGCGTGCAGTGCCGACAGACGACGTTCCATTCGGCTATAAGGGGCGAATTCCAGTAATGGAGCAATTGGTCGTGAGCGAGAATATTCAGAAATTCTTGCGTGGCGATGTTGAGGATGTCCACACGGAGGCAATCGAAAAAGCTGCAAAAGAAGATGGTATGGTGACGTTGCTTCAGGCTGGCGTGTTGGCGGCTCTTCGTGGCGAAACAACACTAGAAGAAGTTAACAGAGTAATATAATTGACTTTATAGCCATAAACTGATAAAATATCAGTTTATGAGCGAAATTCCGGAACACTCTTGTTACGATAGCGAATCTTCAGAGTCTGAGAAAGACTCTGTCTGTGAAATTTTTGATACTGTTATCAATTTCCTTGAATATATATATGAAGATGTATCCAAAGATTCATCCATATTTAAGGACTTGGTTGAGAAATATAAGCCTGTAATTAGTATGCTTAAGCAGGCTAAGGATACATACGACCAGTCTCCTGAATATTTGGATGTCCGCTACGATTTTGACGAAGTGAGTTCTCGATTGAAAGAGGAATTTAATAAGGAGTGTAAAGCCTCGCTAAATGCTTTTATATCGTCGTTAGATAAGATTTTTCCTGCTAATATAGCGGAAGTTAATGTTCCGAAATACTGCAATCTTGAGGGGTGTAAAATTCCTAAAGTAAAGAAATTTCAGAAGAATAACAATCTCAGCCCAGATGTTGCCGACTCTGAATATATGCAACTCACACTAGAAACTAAGAGGTCTGTGATTGATAGGATTTATAGAAAAGACAGCGCTTTTCCGCCTATAGAATTTGGAGTAAGTCGACCTGAATACGATCCAGTTCGCGAAAAGACACATCGCTTGGTTGAGCTATTGACAAATTTTTCAATGCTTAAAGCTGATGAGCTTGAGGCGATGTCTGGGAATGAAAGTGGTGCGCGTATGGAGCGCATTGAAGCCTTCTTTAATTATGAAAGAGACTTGGAATGGGCTAAAACCATACTCGACTGCGCAGACGGGATGAGAGATCTGGACGAGGAGTTGTTAGCTCGTGAATATACGGAAATTGTATTCGAGGAAAATTGTCCGAATGCACAGACTCTTGCCAAATCTGTGGTGGAAGAAAAAATGAAGTCAATTCTAGAAGGCGAGCTAAAGGCTCTTTCTGAAAAATTCAGAACCTACGAAGCGGCGGGTGAAATTGCGAGTAGGTCTTTGAAAAAAGTCGCTAAGAGAAAAAAGTCAAGCAAACCGAAGCTGACAATCGAAGAAAGCAGCTCTCAGTTGGTAGAAATTAGACTAAAGGCGGGAGATGCTGTGACGCTT
>ENA-OWLZ01000320-OWLZ01000320.1-metagenome-genome-assembly--contig:-NODE-320-length-13454-cov-5.982909_pt1 | contig 13454 bp, 16 predicted proteins | sample MGYA00245341_ERZ651117 | MGnify/ENA primary metagenome ERZ651117 (study PRJEB26857, sample SAMEA4031763) | metagenome | biome: human; feature: oral; material: saliva | place: Philippines | collected 2014... | reverse complement strand
AAAAAGCTCTATAATCTCTACGGTGGTTTTACCCACTACAGAAATTATAGAGCCATGATTAGGTTTAGAACTGTCTCACCCTCTTTTTATGTTTTAGACTAGCTTTCTATGGTATAATGAAACTATGACTATTATTAATCAATTCGTCACTTTGGCGAGTCACCTAGTATTTATTGGATTGAGCTACCATATGCTGATTAGCCTCTTTGATTGGACAAAACTTACCAAAATTCCTATCGAGAATACTGGTAAGTTGAAGCTCTTTTTGCTTTTTATCAGCATCGCCTTAGGTTATCTTGTCAGTTCCTTTATCCTGTCAGTTTTAGCTTTTGGACAGAATATGGCTAGCTCGATTTCTTAAATTAGTGATTTTAATTGAGTTTTGATATAATACAAAAAATAATACAAAATTGACCCTTGAAAGGAATCCTTATGGATAAGATTATTGTGAAGGGTGGCAACACTCGATTAAGTGGTGAGGTTGTCATTGAAGGTGCTAAAAACGCTGTTCTACCGTTGTTGGCGGCAACTATTTTGGGCTCGGAAGGTCAGACAACCTTGACTAATGTTCCAATCTTGTCAGATGTTTACACCATGAATAATGTGGTTCGTGGCTTGGATATTGCTGTAGACTTTGATGAAGAAAATAATACCGTTGTAGTTGATGCTAGTGGAGAGATTTTAGATCAGGCACCATATGAGTATGTTAGCAAGATGCGTGCGTCTATCGTAGTACTTGGACCTATTCTTGCTCGTAATGGCTATGCTAAGGTCTCAATGCCTGGCGGTTGTACGATTGGTAGTCGTCCTATTGACCTCCACCTTAAAGGTTTGGAAGCAATGGGTGCTAAAATTACCCAAGTTGGTGGTGATATCACCGCGACAGCAGAAAAACTAAAAGGTGCAACTATTTACATGGACTTCCCATCTGTTGGGGCTACTCAGAACCTTATGATGGCGGCAACTTTGGCTAATGGTGTCACTACCATTGAAAATGCTGCGCGTGAACCAGAAATTGTTGACTTGGCTCTTCTTCTTAACGAGATGGGGGCAGATGTCAAAGGTGCTGGAACTGAAACACTCGTGATCAAAGGAGTTAAATCTCTTCATGGTACACAACATGCAGTTGTTCAAGACCGTATTGAAGCAGGTACTTTTATGGTAGCAGCAGCCATGACTTCTGGCGATGTTCTCATTAAGGATGCTATCTGGGAACATAACCGTCCTTTGATTTCTAAATTATTGGAAATGGGTGTCGACGTTAAGGAAGAAGAAGGTGGCATTCGTGTTAAATCTGATGTTTCTAAATTGAAACCTGTAGTGGTTAAAACCCTACCACACCCAGGTTTTCCAACTGACATGCAGGCACAATTTACGGCACTTATGGCAGTTGTAAAAGGTGAATCAACCATGATTGAAACAGTCTTTGAGAATCGCTTCCAACATTTAGAGGAAATGCGTCGTATGGGCCTTCATTCTGAGATCCTTCGTGATACTGCAATGATTCACGGTGGTTTGCCACTTCAAGGAGCGCGAGTTATGTCTACTGACCTTCGAGCTTCTGCAGCCCTTATTCTTACAGGGATGGTTGCAGAAGGAACAACAACTGTTGGGAAATTGACACACTTGGATCGTGGTTACTATCAATTCCATGAGAAACTAGCTAAACTAGGAGCGGATATTTCTCGTGTAAGTGAGGCATAGTATGGAAACTGGTAAGGGCTATGTTTTTCGTCAATTATTACTTGTTTTGATTGTGTGTTTAATTAGTCTTGCTTTTCTAGCTATCGGTTTAATGATTGGCTATGCCGTATTGGGTGAAGGCAAGGATCCTATTAGCATCTTAAAACCAGAAACTTGGCAAGCAATTATTGCTAAATTTACAGGAAAATAAGAGGGAGTGGGCAATCGTCCCGCTCCTTTCGTCATGACATTCATTTAAAAGAAAGAGAACAATGGCAAAAAGAAAGACATCTTTAACAAATAAACAGAAACGTCAGTTAGTCTCATTACTAATAGCAGTTTTGATAGCAGTTTTAGGTTACGTAGGAACTAGTAATAAGCTCTCGCCTGATAATCCTATCAGACAAGTAGCAAGTCTAGTTTCAGGTGAATCTAACAAATCCATTAAATCTAAAGGTTCAACTGATACTCAGTCCACACCACAAGAGCAGCTTGCTGAGACAGTAATGACCAGTTCGGTCAAAAGCCAACTGGGTAATTCCTTGGAATGGAATGGAGCTGGAGCCTATATTATTAATGGAAATAAGACGAATCTAAACGCTAAGGTATCTAGCCAACCCTATGCTAATAACCAAGTTAAAACGGTTCAAGGACAAACTGTTCCTACAGTTGCTAATGCCTTATTAAGCAAAGCAACTAGACAGTACAAAAATCGTCAAGAAACAGGGAATGGCTCAACCTCTTGGACACCAGCTGGATGGCATCAAGTTTATGATCTTTCAGGAGAGTATAACCATGCTGTAGATAGAGGTCATTTGTTAGGGTATGCACTGATAGGTGGCTTGAAAGGATTTGATGCTTCGACTTCAAATCCAGAGAATATTGCTGTCCAAACTGCTTGGGCAAATCAAGCAAATAGCGATAGTTCTACAGGTCAAAACTATTATGAAAGCCTAGTACGAAAGGCTCTGGATAAAAACAAACGTGTTCGTTATCGTGTGACCTTGATTTATGAAGGAGAGAACCTCATTTCATCAGGAACACATCTTGAAGCAAAGTCAGCAGATGGGTCACTTGAGTTTAATGTCTTTGTTCCAAATGTACAAGAGGGAATTACCCTAGATTATTATTCAGGAAAAGTAACGGTGAATTAAAGAAAACGACTCCGAGCGGGGTCGTTTTTTTGTATCTAGACAAACAAAAACCCACCCTAAGGTGAGTTTGTTTTATTCACTAGCTTGCTCCCATTGTTTAGAGAGGTAGCGAGAGTAGCTAGAGATAGCAAAGTTAACCACGAAATAGGCTAAAGCCACGATACCGTATAAAGTAAAGATTTGGCTTGGTTCGTAGTAACCACCCATCAGAATCTGGCTCTTACCAAACAATTCTTGTAAGGCGATAACAGAGTAAAGGAAAGAAGTATCCTTGATAACCGTTACGAATTGAGAAATGATAGATGGTAACATCTTACGAATAGCTTGTGGGAAGATGATGTAAATAAAGATTTGTCTGTTGTTAAATCCTTGAGACAAGCCGGCTTCCGTTTGTCCATGGTCGATAGAGTTAAGTCCTCCACGAATAATTTCCGCTAAGGCAGCTGATGTGAAGACCGTGAACGAGGTAATACCTGCCGCTGTAGACTTGAGTTGGAAGACCAAGAAGATAATGAAAATCCAAAGCAAGTTAGGAACATTACGAACGAACTCAACGTAGATAGAAGCGATCCAACGAAGAATAGGATTCTTTCCGTTACGCATGACCGCAAGAATAGTTCCAAACAAGGTAGACAGCACGATGATGAAGAAAGACAAGTAAAGGGTTGTCCACATTCCTTGTGCCAAGAATTTAAGGTTAGTAGCTGTTAAAACTTCTGACATAGTGGACCTCCTTAGTAAGCTTTCTTATTCTCTTCTTCTTTACGACGTGCCCATGTAGCTAGAGGGAAACACATGATAAAGTAGAGGAAAGCAGCCCCAGCAAAGGCAGGCACGTAGTTAGTTGTATCGTAAGCCCAAGCCTTAGCAGTGAACATGATATCTGCTCCAGAAATAATGGCAACCGTAGAAGTGTTCTTAATCAGGTTAACCACTTGGTTGGTAAGTGGTGGCAAGATAGTACGCACTGCTTGAGGCAAGATGATGAGACGCATGGTATCAGCGTAGGTAAAACCTTGAGACAAAGCCGCTTCGGTTTGACCTTTAGGAACCGCCTCGATACCTGTACGAATAATTTCAGAAATATAGGCTCCGGTGTAGATACCTACACAAAGTATAGCCGTCAAAGAAATTGGAATCATGACATGACCGTCCGTCAAAATCGAAATACCATAGAAGACAACCACGAATTGTACGAGCAAAGGGGTATTTTGGAAAATTTCGACATAAACACGTGAAATACCACGAAGTACCTTGTTATGAGTCGAACTCATAGCACCAAAAATCAATCCAAGTAGAAGTGCTACAATTAAGGCACCGATAGAAATACCAAGGGTGTAAAAGAATCCTTTGGCAAATTGACCAAAGTTAGCAAAGAAAGCAGCCCAACGTTCGAGAGCGAAAGGACTAACCGTTTCAGTTAAAAGATACATAAGTTCACGGCTCCTTTCTATTCATTTTCAGCCTTAGCTGGTTTCAAGTTATATTTATCATAGAGTTTTTGAAGACTTCCATCTTTTTGCCACTTCGCCAACAAATCGTTAGTGTAGTCGATCAAGTCTTGGTTAGATTTGCTTGAAGCGATACCGTATTCTTGAGTTTTGAAACCTTCGTTCAAGGTTTTTGTCTTCTTACTTTCATAACCAGAAAGGATAGACTTATCCACTGAGAAAGCATCAACACGATGGGCGTAAAGAGATACAGCCAATTCTGGGAAAGAACCGAGTTGAACATAGTTGAACTTAAGATTGTGGGCTGAGGCATATTCTTGCAAGGCAGCCTTAGTTGACGCACCTTGAGAAACCCCGATAGTCTTACCATTCAAATCTGAGATTTTATTAATACCTGAATCCTTAAGAACCAAGAAACCAATTTGGTCATAGTAGTAGGGATTTGAGATGGCGTAAGATTCCTTACGTTCATCATTGATGGTATAAGTACCGATAAGTAAGTCAATAGTACCGTTATCCATAAGAGGTTCACGGGTTTGCGTCGTTACTGGGATGTAATTCACCTTCACTTTTAATTCATCAGCAATCTTCTTAGCTAAATCAACTTCCATACCTTCGTAGCTATTGGTCTTAGCAGAATAGTAACCAAAGTTAGGAACGTCTTGTTTAACACCAACATTAAGTGTTCCTCGCTTAACAATCTTTTGGACGGCCTCACTATCTAGGAGTTTGCTAGTGTCTTCCGCCTCAGTCTTATGACTTGAGAGCAGAAAAACAGTAGTAATCACCAAGCTTACGACTGTTAGATAACGAAAGATTTTTTTGAAAATCATAGGCCACCTCCTTAGGCATCCACTGAGACATTATCAGAGTTGTGGTCGATAATCTTAGAGAGGAATTGAACTGCACGAGGTTCAGTAGGATTGTCGAAGAAACCATCGACATCCGTAGTGTCCACAAGGACCTGACCTTCAGCCATGAAAATGATACGGTCAGCCACGCTACGCGCAAAGCCCATTTCGTGGGTAACAACTACCATGTTCATACCACCTTTGGCAAGTTTTTGCATAACGGCAAGAACGTCACCGATAGTCTCTGGGTCAAGGGCTGATGTTGGTTCGTCAAAGAGCAAAAGTTCAGGATTCATGGCAAGACCACGAGCGATGGCGATACGTTGTTTTTGCCCACCAGAAAGCATACCAGGGTAAGAATCTTTCTTGTCCCACATGTTAACATAGCGAAGGAATTTTTCAGCTGTCTTCTCCGCCTCTGCCTTACTAATTCCAAGAACCTTAATTGGTGCCAAGGTTACATTTTCAAGAACGGTTTTGTGAGGGTAGAGGTTGAAGTGTTGGAAAACCATACCCGCTTCCTTACGCAATTCTACCAGGTCCTTAGCAGATGCCTCAGTAACATTATGTCCGTTAACGATAAGGGTACCCCCATCGATTGATTCCAAAGCATTGATAGTACGGATAAGGGTTGATTTCCCAGAACCAGAAGGTCCCAAGAGAACCACAACCTGTCCTTTTTCAATTTCTAAATTGATGTCACGAAGAGCATGATAGTCTCCGTAATATTTATTGACATTTTTAAATTCGATAAGTGCCATAAGAGCCTCCTTTTATGGATTTACTTGTTAGCTTTTCTAACATATCTACAATTTTAGCATAAGATAAGTTAAAAGTCAAAAATTTCCGAATATTTTTGCAAAACGTTCGGTTTTACGATATAATTAATCAGTTTTATGATATAAATATAAAAAAACAAAATCGCTCCTAAGATGAGTTCTGTATTCACTAGCTTGTCTTAATTGTTTATGGGAAACAAGAGTTGTTAGAGGTGGCAAAGTTAAGCACGAAATAAGCTAAAACGATAGTTAATATCATATTTTATAACATAATGTACCAGAATTGTTTATTCTATTGTAGATGATAGTAAAAGTCAGAAATATTTAGTTTAATGAAGCTTGATGATGGTTATGAATGAAAATGAAGAGAAAGCTTCTATATCAGCTATAAAGGCATAGCCGAAACTTGGTCCTTGACCTATTTTTTGGTATAATATGTTTGATACGTAAAGTTTTTGGCTTTACTAAATTGAATGACTTAAGAAAACCGATGAGGTGTTTATATGAAAAAAATTCTAGTTGTTGATGATGAAAGACCAATCTCGGATATCATCAAGTTTAACCTTACTAAGGAGGGATATGAAGTGGTTACGGCCTTTGATGGTCGAGAAGCTTTGGAACAATTTGAAGCTGAAAAACCAGACTTGATTATCCTAGACTTGATGTTGCCTGAACTGGATGGTTTGGAAGTTGCTAAGGAAATTCGTAAAACGAGCCACACACCGATTATCATGCTTTCAGCTAAAGATAGTGAGTTTGATAAGGTTATCGGATTAGAAATTGGGGCAGACGACTATGTGACTAAGCCATTTTCTAACCGTGAATTGTTGGCACGTATTAAAGCCCACTTGCGTCGTACAGAAACTATTGAAACTGCAGTAGAAGAGAGCTCTAACTCTGGCAAGCAGGAAATTTCAATTGGTGAGTTGATTATTGTTCCGGATGCCTTTGTTGCTAAAAAAAGAGGCAACGAAGTTGAGTTGACCCACCGAGAATTTGAGTTGCTCTTCCATTTGGCAACTCATATGGGACAAGTTATGACACGTGAACATTTGCTTGAAACCGTTTGGGGCTACGACTATTTTGGGGATGTTCGTACTGTGGACGTAACTATTCGTCGTCTGCGTGAAAAAATTGAAGATACACCTAGCCGTCCTGAATATATCTTGACGCGTCGAGGTGTCGGTTATTACATGAAGAATTATGACTAGTATTGGCTTAAATATTACAAGCTTTGAACTAGCCTTACTCTTTACGCTCCTCTTTGTTGCTTTCTATTTTATTTTTCTAGCTTATCGTGATTATCGACAAGTTAAAAATATCCGAAAGTTGACTAAGAGAGTCAAATCCCTTATGGCAGGTAATTATAATGAAAAATTACGCATAAAGGGAGATTCAGAGCTTTTAGAGCTAGCTAATAGCTTGAATGATTTGTCAGACGTCTTTCGTTTGACACATGAAAATCTAGCCCAGGAAAAAAACCGCTTGGCATCTGTCCTTTCGTACATGAGTGACGGGGTTATTGCGACCAATCGCCGTGGTCAGATTACCATGATTAATAGTACTGCCCAACGCTTGTTGAATTTAGATCGCGAAACTGCAATTCAGATGTCTATTTTGGATTTGTTAGATGGTGAGAATCCCTATACCTATAGTGAATTGTTGTCTAAGACACCCGAAATCCATCTGTCGCGTCGAGATGCTAACGATGAATTTGTGACGCTACGTGTTAATTTTGCACTAATTCGTAAGGAATCTGGTTTTATTTCAGGTCTGGTAGCCGTTCTTCACGATGCCACTGAACAGGAAAAAGAAGAGCGCGAACGCCGTCTCTTCGTATCAAATGTTAGTCACGAATTGCGGACGCCTTTGACTTCTGTGAAGTCCTATCTTGAAGCACTTGATGATGGGGCTCTCCACGAAGAGATTGCTCCAAACTTTATCAAAGTTTCTTTAGATGAAACCAACCGGATGATGCGTATGATTTCTGACCTCTTGGCATTGTCTCGAATTGACAATAAAAGCACACAGCTTGATGTCGAAATGACAAACTTTACAGCCTTTATGACCTATATCTTGAATCGGTTTGATCAAATTAAGAGTCAAGAAACTAATCCAGGTAAGTTTTATGAAATTATTCGAGATTACCCAGTAAACTCTATTTGGGTGGAAATTGATACTGATAAGATGACCCAGGTCGTAGATAATATACTTAATAACGCCATCAAGTATTCTCCTGATGGTGGGCAAATTACAGTATCTATGAAAACGACGGACTCTCAGTTGATTGTTTCTATTTCCGACCAAGGTTTAGGAATTCCTAAAAAAGATTTACCTCTGATTTTTGACCGTTTTTACCGTGTTGATAAGGCCAGAAGTCGTGCTCAAGGTGGAACAGGACTTGGCTTGTCCATTGCAAAAGAAATTGTTAAACAACATAATGGCTTCATTTGGGCTAAGAGTGAGTATGGTAAGGGGTCGACTTTTACAATTGTGCTTCCATATGACAAGGATGCCATGATGGTTGATGAATGGGAGATGTAGTAGAAATGACCTCAGATTTAGGGTTTAAATACAGTATTTTGGCTTCAGGGTCAACCGGGAATTCCTTTTATTTGGAAACTCCAGAAAAGAAGATTCTAGTAGATGCTGGTTTATCAGGAAAAAAGATTACAAGTTTGCTAGCTGAGATTGATCGTGATCCAAGTGATCTCGATGCTATCTTAGTAACGCATGAACACAAGGACCATATCCATGGTGTAGGTGTTTTAGCTCGTAAATACGGCATGGGTATCTACGCCAATGAGAAAACCTGGCAAATTATGGATAGTAAGAATATGCTAGGTAAGGTTGATAATAGTCAGAAGCATGTTTTTTCTCGCGACAAGCTTCTAACCTTTGGTGATATCGATATTGAATCTTTCGGAGTTAGTCATGATGCCATTGATCCACAATTTTACCGCTTTATGAAAGACGGAAAGAGCTTTGTCATGTTGACGGATACAGGCTATGTTTCAGACCGTATGGCTGGTATTGTTGAGAATGCTGATGGCTATCTGATTGAATCTAATCATGATATTGAAATCTTGAGAGCAGGTTCTTATCCTTGGTCTACCAAGCAACGTATCCTCTCTGATCAAGGTCACTTGTGTAATGAGGATGGAGCGGATGCTATGATTCGTACTATCGGTAATAAAACTAGAAAGATTTATCTGGGTCACCTTTCCAAAGAAAATAATATCAAGGAATTGGCCCACATGACCATGGAAAATCAGTTGGCTCGCGCTGACTTTGGTGTTGGAACTGACTTTAAGGTTTTTGATACCTCACCAGATACCGCGACCCCACTAACAGATATTTAGAATAATAGCAGAAGAGCTGCACTAATAGTTTAGTGTGGCTTTTTAAAAGGATAGTATATATGAAAATAATTTACCTCTCGCTAGGGATGGTGTCGCTTGGTTTGGGAATTCTTGGAATTCCTCTTCCTATCTTACCCACAACACCTTTTCTACTTTTAGCCATCGCTTGTTTTGCTAGAAGTTCCAAACGTTTTGAGAAATGGTTATATAATACCAAACTTTACCAAACTTATGTCGCCGATTTTCGAGAAACAAAATCGATTGCCAAAGAACGAAAGAAAAAAATCATTATCCAAATCTATGTTTTGATGGGAATATCGATTGTTTTCGCTCCTATTATTTGGGTGAAAATTGCGCTTTTTTGCCTAACACTCTTTATCACCTATTACTTATTTAAGGTTATTCCTGATAAAGACTAAGCAAAGATAAAAATGAGGCTTCCAAAAGGAAGTCTCATTTTAAATACTATCCATTAATGTTTGCTACGAAATTTCTTACGGACTTTATAGGCAAAATTGGCTAGTCCGTAAAGAGGGCTAACTGGAAGGTTAAATTCCCCAATAAATTGTTCAATGCGTGGGTTAAATTTTGACTTGAAATTGTACAAGCCACCATCAAGCGAATTTTCAATTCCTCCCATGTTTTGCCACTCGGCACCACGCTCGAAAGCGTGATTAGCTGTCTCATACCATGTCAGGATAGCCGGTTGATAACGGCGGTAGTCTTCATCCATTCCTGCATAGATATTCTCAGATGTCTTGCCAAATTCTAGAACTAAGGTACCTGAGAGTGGAACAGTTTTATTGCCAGCATCGACCTTTTCTTGAAGGAAGGCAATTTCTTCTGCAAGTCTCTTGTGCTCTTGTTTATTGTTCTCAATTTTTCCAGGTTTGGTTTTTTCTGTAAACTTGGCAGCGTCGGCAATATTCTTTTCAAGTTGTTTATTAAGATCTTTGAGGCGAGTTGGCAAATCTAGTGTTGAGAGTGTAATGTAAGAAGATTCTGGGTAAGTGGTCAATAACTTTTCATAGTAATCAATCCCACGAAGATGAATGTTCTTACGAGCCTCTGTTTTTTTCATCAGAGATGAAAATTGGTCTAGCATTTCAGTGCCACCAAATTGAACTGAAATGCCTTTGTTTCGAGCAGTACGAACAGCTTGCTTAGTACTCTTAGATAGCTGTTCATCGGTGAAATCTTCCTTATAAATATTTGCCTGGAAACGTGGTTGTATATTTTCAGCCATATCGTCCGTGAGGCCAGTCCATTCAACGCCAAGAGCTTGGATGTCTTTGGCAATTGCCATAGTTTCTTCACAGATTTTAGCGTCTTCTGAAATTAAGCTTTTAGTCACAAAGAGACTTGGATCAAATTTAACAAAGAGAGCACGTTTTGTTTTGGCATATTTTTTAAGTGAAGCTATGACAAAAGCTAACAACTCTTTATCCTGATAGTCCATGATAGGACCGCGTGGGATATAAAGCATAGAGAATCCCATAGGAAGTGGTTGGATAAGGATACTAGCGACGGCAACAAGATTACCATCTTTATAAAAACCTAGGCGGTCATTTCCCCAGCTATCCTTGATTTTTGCCCATGAGCTACTTTGCAATAAGTTCGTTTGTGGACTATCGATAACAAAGCGGTCATGCTCAGAAGTACTGAGTCCAGTTTTATAGGTATACATATTATTCTAGAACCCACTTTCTAATAGCATAAGCGACACCAGATTCATCATTTGATTTTGTGATGTGTTTAGCAATTTTCTTGATTTCTGGATTTCCATTTTCCATAACGACAGGAGAACCGACGACCTCCAGCATGGCACGGTCATTTTCTTCGTCTCCGATAGCCATTGTTTCTTCTTTAGAGAGACCAAGTTTTTCAGCAAGGTGCATAACAGCAATCCCTTTGTTAGCTGTCTTCTTAAGAATTTCTAAGTAAAATGGTGTTGATTTTACGATTGTAAAGCGATCATAAAATTCCTGAGGAAGCTTTGCAATAGCAGCATCAAGAATTTCAGGTTCGTCAATATACATGGCCTTAACAAACTCCTTGTCAGCCACTTCTTCAGGTGTGCGATAGTAAATCGGCATATGAACAAGTGTAGACTCATGAACGGTGTAGCGACCAATGTTTCGATTACTTGTGTAGATACCATCTTTAGTAATGGCATGAGAATGAACGCCAAGCTTGTTTGCCAAAACCTCAATGTCAAGATAGTCTTCGTATGAAAGCGTCTCACGAATCAATTCATTACCAGTAGAAGTCTCTTGGACAAGCCCCCCGTTAAAAGTAATCACGTAGTCGCCATCTTGGTTAAGATTGAGTTTCTCAAGAAGTGGAAGCACGCCAGGAATAGGACGGCCAGTCGCAATAACGACTTTTACCCCAGCAGCCTTAGCATCTTGAATAGCTTGAAAGACTTCAGGTGTGACTTGACGTTGGCTATTCAAAAGCGTTCCATCAATATCAACTGCAATAAGTTTAATAGACATAATAAGTACCTGTTCCGTTTAGTTAGTTTCCCTTCTATTCTACTAAAAATTAGCCGCTTTGTCATAGTTCTTCCTGAGAAAAATAATAGTGATGAATCAGAAGTAACAGAACAATGGTCAATCTTTAAGGAAAGCTACATTAACTAAGAATTGCTCAAATGATTTTTAATTGGTAAAATAAGGTCAGATAAATAAAGGAGAAGTAAAGTGATTCGAGCAAGCAACCAATTGACAGAAAAAGAACGGAAGGCAGTAAAAGCATTGATTACTAGCTGTCAAGCCTATGACCAAACCTATCGCGAACCTTATCTCTCCAATATGCTTAATTTCGATCCCAACATGCCGGCCTTTTTCCTCTATTATCAAGAGGGAAAGTTGCTTGGTTTATTAACTGTTTATGCGGACAACGAAGATGTTGAACTGAGTATCCTAGTTGATCCCAATCATCGTCGTCAAGGCATTGCGCGTGCTTTGTATAAGAGTTTCGAAGAAGAAACGGCATCTTATCCTATTCAATCAGTGACTTTTCAGACAGAGCGTATTTTTCTAAATCATCATCCTAATCTGGCAAGTCATTGGGGGTTGATTGAGGATGAAGAAACGGAAACTTGGCTAGGGAGAGATAGATCACCATATACTCTGGATTCTCGTTCAGATGTTAAGGTGCTTTTAGCAGCCCCCTCTTATCTTGAAGAAATTGCCCAACTCCACCACCAAGCCTTTTCTGATGCGGAAGAAACTCTTGAGGTGAGCCAAAGATACATTGCTGAGGCTTTGGAGGATTCCAGTAGCCTGCTTTACATCTTACTCAAAGAGGGTCAAGTCATTGGAGTTTGTACGGTGGATGTATCTGGAAACAGTAACTACCTCTATGGACTTGCTGTAGCAGAAGCCCATCGTGGCAATGGATATGGTAGCTATCTGGCTAAATCAGTCGTAAATCAACTCATTTTGAAAAATGACAAGACCTTCCAAATTGCAGTAGAAGATGACAATGTTGGAGCAAAACGTTTGTATGAAAAGATTGGATTTGTCAAGCAGACCCAGGTGGTTTACTTGAAACAGAAAAAGTATGACTAAATGTTATTAGAAGAATTTGAAAATGTATCTGTTGTCAGTATCACATTTGAGTTGTAAAAATAGGTATAGTAACAAAAGGAGTAATTAATGGAAATTAAAATTAAAAATAAAATTAAAGTAGGTGATCAAACGGAAATTATTGAAGAAATCCACACTTGTGAAGTTATGGACAAAGGAGATTATACCTATCTTGTTCACCATAATTCGGAGAAAGAAAAAGTGGTTATTAAGTTGAACAAGGAAGAGTTGGTGATGACACGCTTTTCTAATCCTAAATCCATTATGCGTTTTTCTGCTAAAGCACCTGCCTTGGTCCACATTCCGACACCGCTTGGTGCCCAGCATTTTCTAACAGATACTAGTCTATTTGCCCATGACCCAAATGGACAAACAGTTGATGTTCATTATCAGTTGAAGCATCCAGAAACAGAGGATGTTTTTGCTGATTATGAATTAGAAGTTTCGTGGTTTTAATTTTTTAAAATAGAATCATTTTGCTTGAAATAATGATGAATTATGTTAAAATGTGAGAGTATAATCAAGGGAGTAGCAGGCGACTTTAATCATGAGATTTGATTAAAGGTTGCGATTATGTC
>ENA-OWLZ01000315-OWLZ01000315.1-metagenome-genome-assembly--contig:-NODE-315-length-13595-cov-14.210857_pt1 | contig 13595 bp, 14 predicted proteins | sample MGYA00245341_ERZ651117 | MGnify/ENA primary metagenome ERZ651117 (study PRJEB26857, sample SAMEA4031763) | metagenome | biome: human; feature: oral; material: saliva | place: Philippines | collected 2014... | reverse complement strand
TATTAGCATGCTACATTAGACCAAACTAGATGTATACTTGTAGTTCGTATAAGACATAGAGAGGTTTATTATGGCAGAAGTTGTAAAAAAACAGTTTAAGAGTAAATACCATATTTTAATTTGGATTGCAGTTTTATCCTTAATATTTATGGGTATGGTGGAATATGGTTATGTAACAAGTGGTAGACAATTCGGCAATTGGAAGGTTCACTTAGGACTTATTCCTTATGTGGCCTGGCTTGTGTTGACATATATTGCAACAAAACCAAAATGGTTTATCAAACGATACAATCCAAAAGAAATGTTTGAAATTCATCGTATCGTAGGTATTGTGAGTGTTATTCTCGTATGTGCACACTGGTATGTATACTTCTTGAAAGCTTTGAAATCCTTCTTAGGCTTCTGGGGTGGGTATATCTCCCTTGTGTCTATGTTTATTGCTCTTATCTTTGCAGTGTTATACTTAACACCTTGGGTAGGCAATATGGCAAAATCTGTATCCCGTAAGAAAGCAATCTGGATTCATCGCTTGAATCTTGTTGCTATTATTGCGGCAAATATCCATGTTCATGGATTTGGACGTCTATCTAAAATGGTGCCATTCTTGCCTGTATTTGACGTAGTGACTTATGCGCTTGTTATTTACTATATCTATTGGATGTTTAAACAAAAGTAATAGAACGTAAACGTTATCTTTGTTCCCTAAAATGGGATTATTATAATGTGAAAAGACCATCTCTAAACCTTTTATAGGAGAAGAGATGGTCTTTTTTTGTTCTTTACGATACAATAAGATTATGAGTATATATTCTATAAATTTATGTAAGTATATGCTGATTGTTGTTTGGTTTTGAGTAAAATTTGGTTCTATACACATTACTGATATGTTATAGTAGCTTTTAAATTATATTAATATGTTTACTGTTATCCATATATAGGTAAAACCAGATAGGAAAGAAGGTCATTATGGATTCTTCTTGGAAACGAATTATATACCTAATCTGTACCATACAGGTTGGTGGGGGTATAACGATTATCGGTGTACTATCATTTATTCCATTATTTTTAGCTGAACTAGGGCTTCATGATCCTGGTGAGGCTGCTATGTGGGCGGGTATTGTGTCGGGGGTAACACCATGTATGGTGGCCCTTAGTGCTCCATACTGGTCTCGAAAGGCAAACCAATTGGGGCCGCGCAAGGTAATGATGTTCATCTTATTTACCCTCATGATTACTGTTGGTGCTTGTGCTTTTACACAGACGCCAATGCAATTGTTGATTCTACGTATTTTGCAAGGTGTTGTGGGTGGCTATGTACCGATAGGCTTAGCTATTATTATCCTTGTAACACCTGAAGAAAAGGTTCCTTGGGCAATGGGACTATACCAAGCATCTATGGTTATGGGCCTCGTTTTTGGCCCCCTTATGGGTGGGCTAGCTGCTGACCTATTAGGCTATCGGGCGCCATTCCTCTTATTTTCAGCTTTAACGGGGATTTGTCTGTTAGGAATTTATTTGTTAATGCCTAATTTACAGTTTAAACATAAGGTTGATGAAAGCGTATCTCAGATTGCTCTGATTAAGTCGTTTTTAGTCATACCCCAAGTTCGCCTCTTGGTAGGTATGTTATTCCTTTGTAATTTTGGGATCACAGGTATAGGTCCTATTTTACCATTATATATTAAGCACTATATGCATATGACTGACGAGTATGTGGCGACTATTGTTGGTATTATTATTTTCGGTGCTGGTTTATTCAGTGCCTTAGCATCGATTTCAATTAGTAAGGTAACCAGATGTATGACCATGCCTCGTATAGTATTTACTGCTACGTGGGCTGTGGGGACCTTGTTTATACTTCAATATATGATGCCTAGTATATGGGGCCTTGGTATATTCCGTGCTATTGCAGGGTTCTTTATGGGGTTCGTTACTCCTATTGCAAATACCCTCATATCTAAGGCGGTTCCTGTTGAGCGCCGAGGCATAGTGTTTGGTACTGTATCGAGTGTAGCTATGATGGGCAATGTGTTTGGCCCTGTTATTAGTGGTATGATTGCTCGTACTTTTGGTTATGGTGCTGTATTCTGGACTACGGCAGCCATATTCTTTGTAGCAGCGCTATTTGTGTATCGTAACTTAGTGATTCCTAGTGAAAGTAGCGTATCCTAGTTTAGTGACTTTCACAATTACATACAATTAAATATAATGAGTAATATAGGTAACAGAAGCCAATGAGAGGGGTTGGTTTGTGTTGTGGTTGTACGTTGGTAGTCTGTACGATATTGAGAGATGAGAGTGTATAGTTATGTTATTAAAACAATTAGAATATTTTGTGTGTGTAGTAGATAATAATAGTTTTACCCAAGCTGCAACAGAACAATATGTGTCCCAGTCTGCAATTTCACAACAAATTAAAGCTCTTGAAACTAGTCTTGGTGTTGAATTGATGGTACGGGAGAAACGTAGCTTTCACCTAACACCTGCAGGGCAATATTTATATCGATCTGGTAAAAAGTTACTAGAACGATTTCATGATGTTAAGGTAGAAACGACACGCATTGGTACTGATACGCGAGTGAGCTTGCGCATTGGCTATTTGAATCGGTATAGTGGTATCGCGATGCAGCAGACTGTAATTCGTATGGCAAAACGCTATAAGAATCTAGATATTCGAATGTATAGCGGCAGTCATGAAGAATTATATGGTATGTTACAAGATCGTCGTGTAGATGTAGTGTTTAATGATCAATGGCAAGTTTTATCTGATGATTATGAAAGCCAATTGATCGATAAAGCCACTACTATCATCGAGGTTCCACAAGGCTACACGGATGTAGGTAGTGTGGAGCTAAAGACTATTGATGATTTGCCGCTGATTTTAGTGTGTCGTGGTAAATATACTTTGACGGAAGAAGATCATTATCGAAAGGCACTGGGCTATAGTGGTGCCTTTGCGTATGCCCGAACTTTAGAAGAGGCTCGTTATTTAGTAGCTGGACAACAAGGTTTACTATTGTTGGATCGCTTTAAATACCTAACAGATGCACTGCCAGGAATTGAACGAAAGGTTCTTACGAATCATGGTAAGACTATGGAACGTCATTATTATTTCGTATCTCAAAGGAATCAGAATAACACCTATGTAGAAGCCTTTAAGGATATGTTTATACAAGTATTAGCTGAATTCTAAATACAAATTAAAAGGCCGTTAGCATTGCTAACGGCTTTTATATTAGAGAAACTCTAGTAACATCGTAATACCATCGATGAATAATTTAATACCATAAATAGTAAGAACCGTGCCACAGAAGCGATTGATCCATACCATATGGCTAATTTTAATTTTCTTAGCTAATAGATGCATCGTTGTGGCTAGGGCGCCAAACCACATGGGGGTCATAGTGAGGAACCCAGCGAAGAAATAGTATATGCCTTCTTTTGGAATATTGGCTTGAAAAGCACCTAGCATCATTGTCGCATCGAGGATGGCTTGAGGATTGCCCCAAGATACAGCGATAGCAGACATAATGATTTTTTTGATAGGAATATGCGTATTTACATTGCGCATATCGGGCTCAGTTCTAAATATATTACCGCCCATGTATACGATGAGGAGACCGCCAAAAATGAGGACAATCAATTTGGTGATAGGCCATATTTCAAGTACGGCACCGATACCATAGAAGGCGGCTGCACTGAGACTCATATCAAAGAGTGCCAAGATGATGAGCGTTAGTATAATACGACGTACTGGTTGGACTAACGCCGTATTAATAATAAACAGATTTTGCATGCCAACAGGGGCAAACGTAGCGAGGCCGACAAGAAGTCCTTGTAAGAAGTACATATTAACCCTCCTGACTATGGTATGATAAAGCACTAATAAGGTGAATAGTAGCACGAAACCCCTCCATCACTGGAGGGGTTCTTACTATTCTAACTATATACAATTATAGCACATTATACAAAGTATGTATATTTCTTACCATAAGCCAATCATATGTTGTGCTACAAGACTTACGGCAGTGATAGCAATCCAGCAACAAGCTCCTAATGCAAGAGCAGAGCCACCAGATTTCAACAATTTCACGATATTCGTATTAAGACCAATCGCCACCATGGCCATGGTAATAAAGTATTTGGAAATTGTTTTGAAGATACTTAAGAATCCGATATCCACATTAGCATAAGATAAAGCTGTTGTAATAAGGGAGCAAATGACAAAGTAGAGAACGAATTTAGGGAAGATTTTAGCAATGCTTACGCTAGCACCATCTGTTTGAGCCGCATTTTGTTTTGCTTTGTATACTTGGTAACTAGCAAGACCTAAACAAATCGGAATAATAGCAAGGGTACGAGTTAATTTAACGATTGTTGCATATTCTAGTACTTGTGTACCAGTGCCTTTCATACTATCCCATACAGCAGCAGTTGCTGTTACGGAAGATGTATCGTTTACAGCAGTACCTGCGAATAAACCAAAGCCCATATTGGAGAGACCGATGGCATTACCAAATTGAGGGAATACGAAAGCGGCTACTACGTTGAAGAAGAATACAACAGAAATCGCTTGTGCAATATCTTGATCTTCCGCCTTAATAATTGGAGCTGCCGCAGCGATAGCGGAGCCACCACAAATAGAGGAGCCTACACCGATGAGAACCGCTGTGTTAGAGTCGATGTGGGTTAAACGGAAGATAACATAAGACACGATTAAGGATGTAGCGATGGTAGAGATAATGACTGGTAAAGAAATCCAACCTACATGTAAAATTTGTGTAATGTTAAGACCAAAGCCCAATAAGATAACAGCCCATTGTAAAATCTTTTTGGATGTAAATCCAATGCCAGCACCTGTTTTTTCTCGCTTCCAAGAGGTGAAGATAGAGCCAATAATTATACCTAAAATGATGGCAAAGATTGGACTACCTACTAGATGAAACTGCTGTCCTAGTAGCCAACAAGGAATAGCGAGAACAGCACAGAGTAAGATGCCTGGCAACGTTTTTTGATTGATACCCATTATAAAACCTCCTTACTGTACATACAGCTTACGTCATATGCGGTATCATGTGGCGTTTCTTTTCTATAGTTTTAATAGTACCATATTGTAGGTTTTTTAATCTACTATTTATGTAAGAAATATACAACATATTCATTTTTGTGAATATAAACGTGTCGAGGGTTATAAAGATGAATAATAATGATAAGTATAGAATTATTATGTAATTAATGGTGTTTTTGTGAGCTAAATGGGTTATAATAATTATTTATAAGTGATAAATTTAACTTGTTTTGTGCTGAATAAGGTGTATATAATGAGTAGAACCTATTTCAAGTGGAAATAGAACACATATAGTGAGGTGCCTTATGATAGACATTGAAAAAATAATTGAAATTAATAAAAAATATGTAGATAATCATCCTGAGCTACCAAAGGCGGGGCTAACAAGTCACCCTACGAAAAAACTTGGTATTGTAACTTGCATGGATACCCGTTTGGTATGCATGCTAGAAGAAGCATTAGGATTTAACCGCGGTGAAGTTATCGTTATTAAAACAGCTGGTAATAGTGTAACGCAACCTATCGATAACATCGTACAAAGCTTGCTAGTAGCTACGTATGGTATGGAAATTGAAGATGTACTAATCATTGGCCATGAAAACTGCGGCATGATAGATTTTTCTGCCACAACATTTATGGAATCTATGAAAGCCAAAGGCATTAGTCAAGATGCGATCCGTATGATAGAACCTGGCCTTATCGACTGGATGGACCGATTCCATATCTCTGAAGATAATGTAATCTATACAGTTAACTTCTTGCGCAACCATCCGCTATTCCCGAAAGGAATGGGATTCTATGGGGGGATGATGGATCCTGATACAGGCGAATTCCGCTACCTCGAAATATAATCCAAGATTTGATGGGGCCCAAGTTGATTTGTACATTTAAGTGAAAAAGGACGCTAACTAACCTCTACGCTCCAAAGCGAGCTAAGTCGCTAATCGGTTAGTTAGCGTCCTTTTTTCCTACTGTACCTATGAACTAGTCCCATCAAATCTGAATGTCCATTAATGAGTTAGCGTAATTTCGCTGTATCAAGAGGGGAGAGAAAATAATGGGGCCCCTCTACATAACTACATTTAGGTAAAAAAGAGTGATGACTAACCTCTACGCTCCAAAGCGAGCTAAGTCGCTGATCGGTTAGTCATCACTCTTTTTCTCTTTTCTCCATATATAGCCAACCTATTATTTTTGCATTTATGGTTGTAGGTAGGACTATATGGGACTGTTACATAAGTACAGCCATAAAAATCACAGAACCTAGTAAAGAGCGACTTAGCTCGCTTTGGAGTGATGAGCTAGGTTCTGTGATTTTTAACAAGGTTCCCACTAATGTATCGGGGCCCCATATAGTCCTATGATGGTAAACCTTAAGCGCAATAATAGGTTGACTATATATTCCTTTTGGCTGTATATTGTAGTTAGATTGTAAACTTAATCACATAAGTGAGTTAACCTATGCAGCGGTGAGTATTCGCTTGAGAGGAGCCATGTATGAAGCAGTTAGGTATTTCTATAATTGGTACGGATACGGATGTAGGCAAGACGTTTGTAACAGGCTTGTTGGGGGCTATGGCTGTAGATGATGGTTTTGCCGTTGGTATGGTGAAACCCGTATCTTCTAGCGCGGTGCCTTTCCCTGAGTGCGTAACGATGGATGAGGATAATTATAATATAGGCCTTGAAAGTAAGGATGCTACGCATTTAATGCGTGCCGCAGGTATTCCTGAATCCCGTCGTCATGAAGTGAATCCTTATGCGATTGCAGGAGATTTTTCTCCTCGTCTCGCAGCAGAACTATCCGGCATAGAAATCGATTATGATGGTGTTGTAGCGCACACGTTAGATGTAGTCAATCGCTATGACTTAACCTTTGTAGAGGGGGCTGGCGGTATCACGACTCCTCTATATGGCGATAAAACATTCACCCATTTTATGAAGGATATAAAGTTACCAGCTATTGTTGTAGCAGATGGCCGACTTGGTTCTATTAACCGTGCTATTCTAACCTGTGAATATGCAAAGATGCATGGTATCGAGGTGAAAGCTATTATCGTAAATGATACGACGGCCGTAGATCCGTTCCTATTGAAAACAAATGTAGCTGATATGGAACGTTATACAGGGATTCCTGTGGCAGCCGTTGTGCCGCCATACCAAGGGCCAGATATTCAAAAGGTTCAACTTGGTTGGGCTCGCTCCTTTATTGATTCTACGCAATTATGGAATACAGTCTTAGGTCTATAAAGCTTAGCATAAGTTATATATCAATTTAGCGTAGTTAGATAGGCATAGTAACTTAACTTACATTATTTATAGTCATAGAGAGTTATAGTTTGTAATACTTGTTAAGTATGAGGTGACAAAATGGCAGAGAAACAGCTTTCACAAGCAGCACAATGGGACCACGAGTTTGTATGGCATCCATTTACACAAATGCAAGATTGGTTAGCACAAGAACCAGTAGTAATCGAACGTGGTGAGGGTGTATACCTCATTGATGAGAATGGTAAAAAGTATTATGACGGAGTGTCCTCATTATGGGTTAATATTCACGGTCATAATCATCCTGTGTTAAACCAAGCGTTGAAAGAGCAAATCGATAAAATCGCCCATAGTACATTATTAGGTCTTGTAAGCCCACCGTCTGCACAATTATGTAAAGAGTTAGTAGAACTTGCGCCAGAAGGCTTGGATAAAGTATTTCTATCTGATGATGGCAGTACGGCTATCGAGGTAGCGATTAAGATGGCCTATCAATACCGTCAACAAGTAGGACAAACGAAAAAGACTAAGTTTATCGCACTCAATGCTGGCTATCATGGGGATACATTAGGTACCGTATCTGTAGGTGGGATTCAGTTGTTCCATCAAGTATTCCATAATCTATTATTCAAGCCATTAACTTTGCCAAGCCCTGGTGTATATGCAGATGTAGCCGATCGAGATAAAGCCTTTGAAGAATCCTTGGCTGAACTAGAGCGTATCCTTAATGAAGAAGGGGATGAAATTACAGCGCTCGTTATGGAACCACTCGTACAAGCAGCAGCAGGCATGCTCGTAATGCCTCACGGCTATTTGAAACGGGTTCGTGAGTTGACTGCAGCGCACGATGTATTCCTCATCGTCGACGAAGTAGCTACAGGTTTTGGTCGAACCGGCAAATTCTTTGCTTGTGAACATGAAGGTGTATCTCCAGATTTTATGACCTTGTCTAAAGGAATTACTGGCGGTTACATGCCGTTGGCGGCGACTTTGACTACAAAACGCGTGTTTGATGCATTCCTTGGCACCTTTGAAGAAAAGAAAACATTCTATCATGGTCACTCCTATACAGGAAATGCCTTGGCGTGTGCCGTTGCATTGGCTTCTTTGAAAGTATTCCGCGATGAAAAGGTTATCGATCAATTACCTGCGAAAGTGGAAGCTTTCACAAAGGCCTTAGAACCTATTAAGTCCTTGAAGCATGTTAAAGAGGTTCGTCAACGGGGTCTCATCGTAGGTATTGAGCTTGAAAAAGACGTGGCTACGCACGAAGCATATCGTCCAAATGATGCGGTTGGTGCTAAGGTGGCCATCCTTGCTCGTGAACAAGGTCTCATCTGCCGTCCTATCGGTGACGTAGTTATCCTCATGCCTCCATTGGCGTCCACTGTAGAACAATTAGAGGATATGGTTCGTATTGTTGGTGAAAGTATCCAACGTGCTACCGAAGAAGAAGGCTTGCTAGAGGATTTACGTCCTATTATTTTGTAATATGAGCGTATCTATAATCTAATCATAGGTATAAACATATATTTAAAAGCTACACCAATTGTCTTTTACTAGTGTTTAAAGGCAATCGGTGTAGCTTTGTTTATATAAAAATTCGATATTTTCATGAAATTTTTAAATATATTCTATACATTTTCAAAATTCGATGATTAATTAATATATCTATGATACTATATATGTATAAAGGAGGTCATCGTATGGACATTTATGTAATTATGCAAGTTCTTATTTTATTTGGTGCCATCTTCCTTGGTGTTCGCCTCGGTGGTATGGGCATCGGTTACGCTGGCGGCCTTGGGGTAGTATTGTTAAGCCTTGGTATGGGTATGTTCCCAGGACAGATTCCTTGGGATGTAATTCTCATTATCATGGCTGCTATCGCTGCCATCTGTGCCTTACAGTTAGCCGGCGGTCTTGATTATTTGGTGTGTATTGCGGAAAATATTTTGCGCAAAAATCCTAAACATATCAACTATTTAGCACCAACAGTAACGTATTTCTTAACTCTATTGGCTGGTACTGGTCATACAGCATTCTCTATGATTCCGGTAATCGTAGAGGTGGCAAAAAGTGAAAACATTAAGCCCTCTGTACCTTTATCTATCGCCGTTGTAGCGAGTCAAATTGCTATTACAGCGAGTCCAGTATCTGCAGCAGTTGTTGCGATGAGTGGTTTTCTTGAACCATATGGGGTAAACTACCCAACATTGCTCGCTATTTGTATTTCTACAACATTCGTAGCAGTTATGATTACTGCCTTTATTATGTCTACCTTTGCGAATAATGATTTGTCTTCTGATCCAGTTTACCAAGAACGCTTGGCAGCTGGTTACGTGGCACCACCTCGTGAAAAAAATGCTGATTTCCACTTGAAACCAGGTGCGAAAACTTCTGTATTAATTTTCTTAATTGGTATTATTTGTATCGTATTCTATGCCACTGCCATTTCCAAAAACATCGGTCTTATTAAACCAGTTATCTTTGGTCGAAATGACGCTATCATCGGGTTCATGATGACTATCGCAGCAGCCATCACTTACTTCTGTAAGCTTGATACAGCACAACTTGTTAATACTAGCACATTCAAATCCGGCTTGTCCGCATGTGTCTGTGTACTAGGTGTAGCATGGTTGGGCGATACTTTCGTAAAAGGTCATATTCCTGAAATTAAAGCTCTTGCTTCTAGCATGGTAACGGCGTATCCGTTCTTGTTAGCCGTAGCATTCTTCTTTGCCAGTACATTGTTGTATAGCCAAGCGGCAACTACACAAGCGTTGGTACCTACTGTAATCTTAGCTCTCGGCATTACGCCAGAGAACACAGGATCTGTATATATTATTATCGCATCCTTCGCAGCTGTATCTGCACTTTTCGTATTGCCTACATATCCAACACTCTTGGGGGCTGTACAAATGGATGATACTGGCTCTACACGAATCGGAAAATTTGTATTTAACCATCCGTTCTTCATCCCTGGCGTGCTTGCCATCGCTATCGCAGTAGCACTTGGCTTCGTGGTAGCTCCATTGATGCTGTAATGGTGAAAGCTAAATAAGACTAATACAAAACATATTAAAAATACACAAGGACGTAACTTTAAACGTTACGTCCTTTTTGTTTGCTTATACATTATTTGTTGTTACTATTACAGTTTTTACAGAGCCCTGCAATTTCTAGGTGATGTTCTGTGACGATAAAACCTGCGTCGGAGAGCTCTTTTGGAATCTCTACAACAGGACATGTATGGAGGGGAATCATAGAACCACAGCTAGTACATACTGCATAGTGACGGTGTGTATGTGGCGTAATTTCATAATAGGCCATATCGCTACCCATGAGTGTTGTACGGGTAACGATATCTTTTGTTTCTAATAATTCAAGAGTACGATAAATTGTGGACATCCATGTCGTGCTACCATCGCCTAATCGCTCTGCGATTTCCATAGCGGTAATGGGTTTATCTGTACTCGTTAATACAGACCAAATGGCTTCGCGCTGTTTGGTCTTTTTTATGCCTTCTGGCCAAGTTGTTGTATTCATAATAACTGATTAATTCCCTTTTGATGACTAACTTAAAGCCAAGCTACTTACTAAATTGAATGCGGCGTATGATGGCCCGAATGTTTTTAATGACTAACACCACTAGTAAGATTCCTACCGATGTTAGCGATACAAAGCCACCAGGTGCTACGTTGAGATAGTAAGATCCGAATAGACCTATAATCATGGCAAGCAAACTAAATCCAATGGAGCATAGTAAAGTTGTTCTAAATCCTTTTTCTAGTTGTAGTGCCGATGCTACAGGCAAGGCAATCATGGCACTTAGTACAAGAACGCCGACGATTTTAATGGAAATAGACACGGCGGCAGCCATTAAGATAGCAAAGATATAGTTAATAAAATCTACCTTAACCCCTGCCACACGGGCGGCTTCTTCATCGTAAGCAATATAGAGTAGTGAGTTATACAAGAAGTATAGCGTTAATACTGACAAAATAGTAAGCACTGCAATGCTTATCATATCCGCCGTGTTGACGGTCAGTATGCTACCAAAGAAAAACACATTAGCATTAGCTTTCAACTTGCCTGAACTAATAAGAGTAATAGCAGTACCAATACTGAGGGATAAAATAATGGTAAGAATCAAATCGAGATGATGGGAGAAGTATTTTCGTAAGAACTCGATGAGGGCACCACAGATGGCGGTAAAGATAAAAGCCCCTAAAATTGGATTGGTATTAGTCAATAAGCCTAGCGTAATACCCGCAAGGGAGGCATGGCTCATGGTGTCACCAATCATACTAGAGCGGCGCAATACCATAAATATACCGATGCATGGGCATAATAGGGATATGCAGATGGCTACGAAGAAGGCATTTTGCATAAAGTCATAACTAAACATGGCGCACCTCCTTAGTTGTAGTATCATCGGCCTGAGCCTGAGCCTGAGCCTGAGCCTGAGCCTGAGCCTGAGCGGTTACATCTGTGAAGCAGGAACAGTTTTCGTGATCTACAGGGTTACGACCTGTACTATGCATAATTTCGCTAGCGTATTGCTCAGGAGAACAAAGGTGGCCGTGGCCATTTGCGATATGGTAGATATTGGTAGAATTAGCAATTGCCATTTCAAGATTGTGTTCAACAGAGATTATCGTAATATGATGCGTTTGGTTTAACTCGCATAGAAGAGCGTAGATGCCTTCTTGGCTTTTTCTATCGATGCCTGTGGATGGCTCATCGAGGATGATGAGGTCCGGACTGCCGATGAGGGCACGGGCGATGGATACACGTTGTGCTTGGCCGCCAGACAACTTGCTGATGAGACGGTCATTAAATTCCGTCATATTCGTAAGCTCTAATACGCGATTAACTTCGTTTTTGTCTTTTATCTTTAAAAGCTTGCGGTACGAATCGAGGATTTCTTTTACCGTAATAGGAAAGCCTGCATGGGAGAAATCATTTTTCTGTGATACGTAGCGAATATTATTCGTGTCCCGTTTGATAGAGCCTTTTACAGGGGTAAGAAAACCCAAAATGAGACGGAGTAATGTACTTTTACCAGACCCATTGTCCCCAACAATGGATATATAGTCACCGCTGTGAATATGTAGATTTAGGTCGTTCAACACGTAAGGGGGCTGACCTTGATAGGAAAAATAAAGATGTTCTATGGATAACATATAAAAACCACATTTCTAATTGACAAAATTCTAAGTAAGTTTATACTATAACTATATTACAAATGCAACTGAGTCGCAACTGCAATTGGAGAATGAGAAGTATTCTGTGAAGGCATAGCGTTCAGGATTAACAAAAGGAGGACTACGATGGTCAAGAAACTGGTTTTGTTAGTTGTAGGCATCATGATGGCCGCTTTATTTGCAGGCTGTGGTAATGATGCACCGAAGGAACAAGCAAGTAAGAAGATCCAAGTGGTGACAAGTTTTAATGCAATGGCTGAATTCGCAAAGGCTATTGGCGGTGACAAGGTAGAGGTGTCTACTATTATTCCAGATGGCGTTGAGCCCCATGATTTCGAGTTGAAACCAGAAAATATGAAACAATTGGCGACAGCTCAAGTGTTTGTTTATAACGGTTTTGGTATGGAGCCTTGGGCACAACAAGCTATCGAAGCAGCTAAAAATGATAAGCTCGTAACTGTTGTAGCTACTGAAGGTGTAGAAGCTATTAAAAATACTGATCCTGAAGAAATTAAGGAACATGGCGCAGAAGATCCTCACGCATGGTTATCTTTGAAAAATGCTAAAATTGGAGTAAAGAATATCAAGGATGCTCTTGTAAAAGTTGATCCAGCAAACAAGGCTTACTACGAAAAGAACTACACTGAATACGTAGCAAAATTAGATGCAATGATTAAAAAATACGAAGGGCAATTCGCTAAAGCTCCTCGTAAAAACTTCGTTACAGGCCATGCCGCATTTGCTTACTTAAGCCGTGACTTTGGTTTGGAACAAAACAGCGTAGAAGATGTGTTTGCTGAAGGCGAACCAAACGCAGCGCAATTAGCTAAACTCATCGAATACGTTAAAGAAAATAACATTACTACTATCTTTGCAGAAGAAATGGCTAGCCCAGAAGTATCTAAAACTTTGGCAAAAGAAGTTGGTGCTAAGGTAGAAACTATTTACACTATTGAAAGTAATGAAAATAACAAATCATACCTAGAACGTATGGACGAAAACCTTGAAGAAATTCTTGAATCTTTGAAATAAGATAAACGAAAAGCAGC
>ENA-OWLZ01000311-OWLZ01000311.1-metagenome-genome-assembly--contig:-NODE-311-length-13653-cov-6.743639_pt1 | contig 13653 bp, 13 predicted proteins | sample MGYA00245341_ERZ651117 | MGnify/ENA primary metagenome ERZ651117 (study PRJEB26857, sample SAMEA4031763) | metagenome | biome: human; feature: oral; material: saliva | place: Philippines | collected 2014... | reverse complement strand
TTCAAAATAATTGGAATAATCTACATTCAAATCAATTCTTCCAGTTTTTTCTTTCTTCTTCTGGTATAGTATAGTTAAATCGTAATTTTAGATGTATTATAGTATAACCTTTGCCTTAAATCAGGCAGATATGGAGCATGTTTCTGATAAAAAAGGTATAATAAAAACATGTAAAAAGCGTTTACAAGGAGGCTGCCATGGCAGAAATTGATTACAGTCAGGTGACTGGACTTGTTCATTCAACTGAAAGTTTTGGATCCGTAGATGGTCCGGGTATCCGTTTTATTGTTTTTATGCAGGGCTGTAAGATGCGTTGCCAATACTGCCATAACCCAGATACATGGGCTATGGAGTCAAATAAGGCTGTTGAGCGCACTGTCGAGGATGTTTTAGAAGAAGCTCTTCGTTTTCGTCATTTTTGGGGTGAACAAGGTGGTATCACCGTATCTGGTGGTGAGGCCATGCTTCAGATTGATTTTGTCACAGCCCTCTTTACGGAGGCTAAAAAGTTAGGCATTCACTGTACACTTGATACCTGTGGTTTTGCCTACCGTAATACACCTGAGTATCATGAAGTCGTTGACAAACTCTTGGCTGTGACTGATTTGGTTCTACTTGACATCAAAGAGATTGACCCAGAGCAACACAAGTTTGTAACTCGTCAACCTAATAAGAACATTTTAGAATTTGCACAATACTTATCTGATAAACAAGTACCAGTCTGGATTCGTCATGTTTTGGTACCTGGCTTGACTGACTTTGATGAGCACTTGGTTAAATTGGGTGAATTTGTGAAGACCTTGAAAAATGTCGATAAATTTGAAATTCTTCCATATCATACGATGGGGGAATTCAAGTGGCGTGAACTTGGCATCCCTTATCCATTGGAAGGTGTTAAACCACCAACTGCAGATCGTGTTAAAAATGCTAAGGCTCTTATGCATACAGAAACCTATCAAGAATATAAGAATCGTATCGGGGTTAAAACCTTGGATTAAAGAATGAGCTCTTGACAAGAGCTTTTTTAATTTGTTATTATTTAGGAAGCAATAAAAAGCAGGTAAATTATGTTTCGTATTTTAAAAATTGATGATGACTTTGTTTACCTTAGTCATCCCGATGGGCGCCTGAAAAAAATAGATCGTGCCCTTTTTGATTTTGATATAAAATTAGGAGATCGTGTTGAGGTCTATCAAGATGGAGAATTGACAGTGGTTACTCCAGCGGAAGTTCAAACGGACTTGAGCCTTGAGGGAGACAAATCTGTTAAGTCTCATCTCTTGCAAGGGATTTTAGATCTTTTCCTTGAGACCCTCAATATTCACAACAATCATTTGGGTGACTTGAAGAAGATCTTCACGCAATTATTGATTACGCTCTTCATGGCTTGGAGCTTGTTGGGAGTTATTCTGGTTGAGATTTTTCTCTTTGCAGAGTCAGTCATTGTGTTTGTATGGAGACTTTTAGTTCGTCTTGTTAAATTAATGCATATTAAAGACAATACGAAGGTCTTGATTGATGAGACGCAAAAACGCCATGCTAAGCGTGAGCGTCAGAAAGCTCAAAGACGTGAGCAAGAAAGACGACGTCAGGAAGAACAAGAAGAACGTGAGTATCTTCGTGAAACAGAACGTCAAAAGGAACTGATGATTGTTGAAGCAAGCCTTAGTCAGGAAGCAGAACGCGAGAGCCTTTCAACTAGTCTTGCTTTGGAGCAAGCAAGTGCCTCAAGTCAATCTGTTAGTGAAGACTTGGTAGAAGAAAGTCAAGCAACTTCAGAATCAGAAGTTGTGTCTGAATCAGCAAAGTCTGAAAAATAGAACAAGAAAAAGAACTGAGTTATGAATCTCAGTTCTTTTTCATGGTAACTCCTTAATAATCGTTATAACATTCATCTCAACAACCTATTCAATAACCTTATTCTCATCTACTATTGCTGTTATCAAGCAAAGCTATATTCATTCTTTTAGGGATAGGGAGCCTAAAATCATTACTAATCCGAAAATAATCAAGAAATAATTGTTTGTAGTAAATGATAATATAAAAAATATTATTCCTAAACAAAAATACTCTTCTTTTAATTTCATAAATTTCCTTTCTTTAACAAGTTATATTAGATTAACCCTTAATAAATTTATACCTTGCATCCATCGTTTCTGTAATTTTAGTATACTCTTACGTATCGGCATTTACACTCTTACTTCCAATTAAAATAAATATCTTATTTTTCATAACTTATTCATATGAAAAAAGCACCATAGGTGCTTGTGAGAGGCGACTATAGTGTTTTTTCAGAGTCACGAACAATGAGCAAGTCAACTTTTGTATGACGGAGAATGTACTCAGAAGATGAACCGATAAGCAAGCGCTCAAAAGTATTGAGACCAGTGGCACCGACCATAATAAGGTCAACATTTTCCTTATCAGGGATATCAACGGCCAAAAGGCTCTTAGGATTACCGAACTCAATAACTTTGCGAATCTTGGTTAAACCAGCTTCTCTGGCTTGACGTTCAAAGTCAGCCAATACAGCTTTTGCTTCCTCTTCTAGTTTTTCATAGATATAAGAGTCGAAAGTCGCAACGCTTTGAAGGGCGCGTGTATCGATAACGTGTACCAAGAGTAACTGTGCATTATTACGTTTTGCAACGTGCACACCTTTGAGAAAGGCCAGTTCTGATTCGTAAGAACCGTCGATAGCTACCATAATACGTTCATATTGTTGAGACATAAGCTCTACCTCCTATCTTTAGTTTTATTATACTCCTTTAATCAAAAAAATGAAAGCGTTGTTATGGGTTTTCTGAAATCTTTTTTTGACTGCTTACTTTACGATACCATCAGTAATGGGAAGAGTTTGACCTTATCTAAAAATTGAAGATTGCCTGAAAAAGAGGTATAATACAATCTGTTATTAGCTTCGTAAGAAACGTGATAATTAATGAAGAAGATAAGTCTTCAGAAATGATACCAAATGGCTAGGCCTAAGATGGTGTCGATGAAAGTAGAAATCCCCATCAGGTGTTGAATTTTCTTATTTTCTACTAGATGTATCTGCTTTTAGTATCTTTTGAAAGGATTAACTTATGAAAACATTTGATAAATCATCAAAGTTGGAACACGTTGCCTATGATATTCGTGGACCAGTTTTGGATGAGGCCAACCGTATGATTGCCAACGGTGAAAAAATTCTCCGTCTTAACACAGGAAATCCTGCGGAATTTGGTTTTACAGCACCAGATGAAGTCATTCGTGACTTAATTATGAATGTTCGTAACAGTGAGGGGTATTCGGATAGTAAGGGGATTTTCTCAGCTCGTAAGGCTATTATGCAGTATTGCCAGCTCAAGGGCTTTCCAAATGTAGACATCGATGATATCTATATTGGTAACGGTGTTTCGGAGATGATTTCCATGTCTATGCAGGCCTTGCTTGATGATGGAGATGAAGTCTTGGTTCCAATGCCAGACTATCCTCTTTGGACAGCCTGTGTCAGTCTAGCTGGTGGTAACGCTGTACACTATGTTTGTGATGAAAAATCTAACTGGTATCCAGACATTAATGATATCAAATCAAAGATTACATCAAATACTAAGGCTATTGTGCTAATCAACCCCAATAACCCAACAGGTGCGCTCTATCCTAAGGATGTTCTTGAACAAATTGTTGATATTGCTCGCCAAAATGACTTGATTATCTTTGCGGATGAGATTTATGATCGCTTGGTTATGGATGGTAAGAAGCACGTTGCTATTGCAAGTCTTGCGCCAGACGTTTTCTGTGTATCTATGAATGGTCTTTCTAAATCTCACCGTATTTGTGGTTTCCGTGTGGGTTGGATGGTTCTTTCTGGACCTAAGAAGAATGTTCGGGGCTATATTGAAGGGCTTAATATGTTGGCCAATATGCGCCTTTGTGCTAATGTGCTCTCTCAACACGTTATACAGACTTCACTTGGGGGCTACCAATCTGTTGATGAACTCCTGATTCCTGGTGGTCGTATTTATGAACAACGTGAATTTATCACAAACACAGTAAATGATATTCCAGGACTTACAGCTGTTAAGCCAGATGCAGGTCTATACATCTTCCCTAAGATTGACCGTAACATGTATGATATTGACGATGATGAAGAGTTCTGTCTTCGTCTCTTGAAGAAGGAGAAGGTTCTCTTGGTTCCAGGTAAAGGATTTAACTGGAATGAACCAGACCACTTCCGTATTGTCTACCTTCCTCGTGTGGAAGAATTGGCTGATCTTGGAAATAAAATCGAACGTGTCTTGTCATATTACAAGCGCTAAATTCGTGAAAACTGGACAAAAAGGCTTGTCCGGTTTTTGTTTTGTTTAAAAAGGGAGCGTGTTCACCTAAAATCCGAACAATTTCCCTAAAAAAGACATAATATAGTGAATAGTAGAATAATAAATAATTTTCAGACAATTGTTTGCAATTTCTAGGTCAAGTATGCTATAATGATAAGGCTAGTAGGTCTTGCGTATGATGACTGCTACAAGACCTGATATTATTAAGACTACAAATAGAAAGTGAAGACAATAAGTATGGCAAATTTGCTGGCTAAAACACGTAAAATTACTTCTATCTTGCAACGCTCAGTAGATAGCTTGGAAGGGGATCTTCCATATAACAACATGGCTGCTCAATTGGCAGATATCATTGATTGTAATGCTGCTATCGTAAATGGTGGTGGTGCTCTCCTTGGTTTTGCTATGAAATACAAAACTAATAATGACCGTGTGGAAGAGTTTTTTGAAGCGAAACAACTTCCAGAGGAATACACACGTGGTATCAGCCGTGTTTATGACACTCAAGAAAATATCGGTATTGACAGTGACTTGACTATTTTCCCAGTGGAATCAAAAGATGATTTCCCAGACGGTTTGACTACAATTGCACCAATCTATGGTGGTGGTATGCGTCTTGGTTCTTTCATTATTTGGCGTAACGACCATGATTTTGTGGACGACGACCTTATCTTGGTTGAGATTGCCTCTACAGTAGTTGGTTTGCAATTGTTGAACCTTCAAACAGAAAACTTGGAAGAAACGATTCGTAAACAAACAGCTATTAATATGGCTATTAATACCTTGTCTTACTCAGAAATCAAGGCAGTTTCAGCTATCTTGAATGAGTTGGACGGTTTAGAAGGTCGTTTGACAGCCTCTGTTATTGCGGACCGTATCGGAATCACTCGTTCTGTTATTGTTAATGCTCTTCGTAAGTTGGAATCGGCTGGTATTATTGAAAGTCGTTCACTCGGTATGAAAGGAACTTATCTTAAAGTCCTTAACGAAGGTATCTACGACAAATTGAAAGAATACGAATAAAACATTGAATGGAAGTGAGGTAGGCTGAGGCTGCCCCACTTTTTTTAAAAAGGAGAAGGTTTCATGATCAAGGCATTGATTTCAATTGATTACTCTTATGATTTTGTGGCAGATGATGGGAAGTTGACGGCTGGTAAGCCTGCCCAAGCCATTGAAGATCGTATTGCTCAGGTAACTCAAGAAGCCTATGACAATGGAGATTATATCTTTGTTGCCATGGATCGACATGATGAGGGGGATACTTTCCATCCTGAGACTAAATTATTTCCGCCTCACAATATTGCAGGGACAGCTGGGCGAGAACTATATGGTAAGTTAGCTGATGTATATGATGCCATCAAGGATGATAATCGTGTCTTTTGGATGGACAAACGTCACTATTCGGCTTTTTCAGGAACCGATTTGGATATTCGTTTGCGTGAGCGTCGTGTGACGACAGTTGTTTTGACGGGAGTTTTAACAGATATTTGTGTGTTACATACGGCTATCGATGCTTATAATTTGGGCTATGATATCGAGGTGGTAGAGAGTGCGACAGCCTCTTTGACACCTGAAGCACATGACTTTGCTATTGGGCATTTTAAAAATGTTCTTGGAGCGACAATTGTAGAGTAAGAGTTGGTTCTTACTCTTTTTTGATCATTGTAATAATGGGGAGAGGATTGGGAGTTATCTCTTATCGAATGTAGGAGCAAGTCTTGCTTTCAATTCGTCGTCTGAAATCATAGGATTGTATCAGTTTTCCGTAGTTTACTATAAGAAAACGATTACAAATTATTGTATACTATTACTATATTAAGACGAAATATATAAGAGGTAGAATAATGACTAAAAAATTAACTTTTCCTGACGGATTTTTGTGGGGTGGTGCGACAGCAGCCAACCAATGTGAAGGTGCCTATGATGCTGATGGGCGTGGTTTAGCCAATGTTGATGTGGTGCCAATTGGTGAGGATCGCCTTTCGATTATTACTGGACGTCGCAAGATGTTTGATTTTGAGGATGGTTATTTTTATCCAGCTAAGGAAAGCATCGATATGTACCACCGTTACAAGGAAGACATTGCTCTCTTTGGTGAAATGGGCTTTAAGACTTATCGACTTTCTATTGCTTGGTCACGTATTTTTCCTAAGGGTGATGAGGCTGAGCCAAATGAAGCTGGGCTAGCTTTTTACGAGGACCTATTCAAGGAATGTCACAAACATGGCATTGAACCCTTAGTAACGATTACGCACTTTGATTGCCCAATGCACTTGATTACAGAGTACGGTGGATGGCGTAATCGTAAGATGCTTGGTTTCTATGAAAATCTTTGCCGTACCCTTTTCACACGTTATAAAGGTTTGGTTAAGTACTGGCTCACTTTCAACGAAATTAACATGATTCTCCATGCACCATTTATGGGAGCAGGGCTCTGTTTTGAAGAGGGGGAGAATGAGGAGCAGGTTAAATACCAGGCAGCTCACCATGAGTTAGTAGCTTCCGCTATGGCGACTAAGTTGGCTCACGAGATTGATCCTGACAATAAGGTCGGTTGTATGTTGGCAGCCGGGCAGTATTATCCAAATACAGCTCACCCACGTGACTACTGGGCAGCCATGCAAGAAGATCGTAGTAACTATTTCTTCATTGATGTCCAGGCTCGTGGGGAGTATCCAAATTATGCTAAAAAGCAGTGGGAACGTGATGGTATTGAGATTGAGATGACTGAAGAAGATTTGGAGCTTCTCAAAGAGTATACTGTTGATTTCATTTCCTTCTCTTATTATGCAAGTCGTGTGGCTTCAGGTGATCCAGAAGTTAATGAAAAGACTGCCGGTAATATCTTTGCCTCTATTAAAAATCCCTATTTGGAAGCTTCAGAGTGGGGTTGGCAAATTGACCCACTAGGTCTTCGTATTACCCTCAATGCTATCTGGGATCGTTATCAGAAACCGATGTTTATTGTTGAGAATGGGCTTGGTGCTGTGGATACACCAGATGAAAATGGCTATGTTGAAGATGATTATCGTATCGACTACTTGGCAGCTCACATTAAGACCATGAGGGATGCCATCAATGAAGATGGTGTAGAGCTTTGGGGTTACACAACCTGGGGCTGTATCGATCTTGTTTCTGCTGGAACAGGTGAAATGAAGAAACGTTACGGTTTCATCTATGTAGACCGTGACAATGATGGTAAAGGTAGCCTTAAACGCTCTAAGAAGAAATCATTTAACTGGTACAAAGAAGTTATCGCAAGTAACGGTGCCTCTGTAGAATAGTGCATTTGAGCTTTGTGCTAGTCTGGGTTCAATTTTACGAATCTAGCAAGCACTGAAAAAAATTGATCTCCGATGAAGTCAGCCTCTGGCTGGCTTTTTTTGTAAGGGGTAGAAATTGTAATGTTTTCTAAAAAATGATATTCTTATTAGAGTTTGAGAGGAAGAAAATATGGGTAAAAAATCAGTTGTATTTGTAGCAGAGCTATCCTATATGGAAAAGTTAGAGGTGGCTCTAAAGTCTTTATGTGCGCATCAAGGTCAGTGGAAAATTTATGTGCTAAATGAGAATTTACCAACAGAATGGTTTGCCCTGATGAATAGTCGTTTGGAGGCTATTGATTCGGAAATTCTCAATTGTCGTGTATCTGCAGAAAGCTTTAAACAATTTTCGCTTCCGAGTGCACATATTCATTATGCGACTTTTTTCCGTTATGCGATTCCTGAGTTTGTTCAAGAAAATCGCGTTCTCTATTTAGACTGTGATATGATTTTCACGCAGGATTTGTCACCACTTTTTGAAGTAGATTTAAACGGATTTGGCATTGGAGCGGTAGTGGATCGTCCAACGACGACAGAAGGTTTTAATGCTGGTTTGATGGTTATTGACATCGATTGGTGGCGACAACACAAGGTGACAGAGTCTCTTTTTGAATTAACTAAGAAACATCACCAAAATGTTTATGGTGATCAAGGGATTTTGAATCTTTATTTTAAAGACGCCTGGCACCAACTTCCATGGACGTATAATCTCCAAGTAGGCTCTGACAAGGATCAGTACAGATATGGGGACTTGGATTGGTATGATGCCTTTAAAGGGCTACCAGCGGTTATTCATTACACCTCTCACAATAAGCCTTGGACCTCTAAGCGTTTCAATCGATTCAGGGATATCTGGTGGTTCTATTATGCCTTGGCTTGGGACGATATCTTATTGAGAAAGCCATCCCTAAAGCTTAGCTTTAAGGATATGGTGGGTGGTTTCTCCTACCATACGGCCATTTATACCAATACGGCAGACATCTTTGAGTTGGAACACTTGCTGCAGGCCTTTCCAGATGTAGCTTTTCATGTTTTGGCGCATTCTCATTTCGGATTTAATTTGGTGAAGTTGGAGCAGTATCCAAACCTTATTCTCTATCCCTCCTTTGATCCGCTGACCAGTCGAAAGGTCTTGGAAAAGATAGATTTTTATTTGGATATCAATCCCCTTAACGAAGTTGATAATATCACAGAAACAATTCATCAATTAGGTCTTCCTATCTTCTCCTTTGAAGAAACCAATCATGACCTGACTGGGAAAAACCAAGTGTTTAAAGATGACCAAGTGGATGAAATGGTGAAGGCCGTTCGAGAATATATTGAGACGATTGAGAGATAAACGATGGAAAATAAAGAAGTAGTTAGTATTGTTATTCCCATTTATAATGTGGAGACGTATTTGAAGCAGTGTTTGGAGACGGTAGTGAATCAGACCTATCCTCACCTTGAAATCATTCTTGTCAATGATGGTTCCCCTGATAATTCAGAGGAGATTTGCAAAGAATTCTTCAAGCGAGACTCACGTATTCGCTATGTGCGACAAGTTAATGGGGGCTTATCAGCAGCTCGAAATACAGGGATTGACCTAGCCACAGGTGATTACATTACTTTTGTAGATCCAGATGATTGGGTGACAGAAGACTATGTGGAGACCTTATATAATCAGCTTAAGAAGTATGAGGCAGATGTTTCTATTGCCAACTATAACTTGTTCAATGAGAGCACTAGTAAGTTTTTGATTAAGGTAACAGAGAACGATTATTCTGAAACCCTTTATGAAGGAAGAGGCATTATTGACCAAGATGCCATCCAAGAGACACGAGATATGGCTTGGGCATGCGCCATGATGAAACTCTATAAAATCTCCTTGTTTGAGGATCTTCGTTTTCCTCTTGGTAAGAATGTCGAAGACAACTTCCTTATGTATAAGCTCTTGTTAAAGGCTAATCGTGTGATTCACACTGAAAAATGTATCTACTGGTATCGAGTGGGGCGTAAAGATACCTTATCTCAGGTCTGGACTGAAAAGCGTGTTTTAGATGAGATGGAAGCCAAGAATGAAAAATTAGCTCTGCTAGGCATGTTGGGCTATGATTTGACTTGGCACCGTTATATTTACAAGACACGTCTAAAACGAGCGATTGAAAAAATGGAAGAAGCTAATCTTCAAGATACTGAGACCTATAAGACGGCGCAGGTTAACTTGAGATTTTTGGAGCAATAAAGGTTGAGGGTTAAGTTATTTATTGCTTGTCGTAATCAGAAAGGATAACTATGCTCATTATTGCACTAGAACCCAGTCATGTAACGGATAAACTGAGAAGATTACTAGATTCCTTTGGTATCCAGTATCGTGTGTTTTATACTAATTTTGAAACAGATGTAGATAAAGCGACTATTAGTTTAGCATCATCATTTATTTACTCTTCTGATGAAGACTATCAAGGCAAACCTCTCTTCTTTAATGATTTGTCCGTTCCTCTATATTGGGAGTTGTGGACTTTGGGGATTACGACCTATATTTTTGATGGTCAAGACCGTCGTGCTAGTATCATTTTTCGTGAAAATCTTAAGGACCGTACCGTTAAGCAAGTTCATTGGTTTGGTCAAGGAGAAAAAGTTCTCGCGATAGACGACTATAACCGCTATGGTTGGCGGACCAAACAGCGTCTACAGGATGACAGGGGACAAGCTCTTATTGATATTTACTTTAATCGTAATCAAGAAGAGGTCTTGTTGCACTATATTCAAGAAGGTCACCTGATTGATCAGGGGTCTGAGGGAAGAGATAGGATTTTCTCAGGTAAGGAAGAGTTGACTAAGGCTGTTCTGACTAAAATCCTCAAGTCAGATGAACCTATCATTTGTATGGATTCCAACCTAATCCCGATTTTGCAACTCCAGCACCCAAATCGTCTGGTCTATTGTTCTGCTAGTCACGATGGTCTTGAGCACATTCAAAATCAGGTAAGTCATACTTTGATTGCTAATTATTATCCCCAGGAGGAGCGCAGGCCAGATTTGATTTATCTAGCTGGTGCGGAACAAGACGGGGCTAAAACTTTTACTCCTCAAGCCATGGTGATGACCGCTTCGGAAAATATTGAGGGATTGGCTGGTTTGGTTGATGCCTTTCCTAATATCGATTTTCATATTGCGGCTCAGACTAGTATGGGACCTAAATTGATTTGTTTGGAAGGGAAGGTGAATGTCCATCTTTATCCAGGGATTAGTCAGGAGCAATACCAGGAGCTGCTAAGGAAATGTTTCATTTATTTAGACTTGAATTATGGAAGTGAAGTATCTGATGCAACATTGGATGCGATTGAAAATGAACACTTGCTCTATGGTTTGGAATCAACGGTTCATCGTCCCTACTATAAGACCTTACCAACGGTTTACACTTCTTATGAAGAACTAGAGCAGGGTTTTCGACAACTCTTACAACAAGCTGACTTTTATTCTAATGCTCTTGAAAGCCAGAAAGAGATTTTAAAACTTGCCGAGAGGAGAGAAATTCTAGCTTTCTTGACTAGATTGGAGGGGGAAAAAGATGACGATTTACACCTTTAACCTACTGGTTGGCTATGAGGCAAATGGTGTGGATGTGGCACAGGCATCGAGAGCTTTGATGCTGCGTGAATTAAATGAACCTGCTAAATTCGTCTTTACAACTTGGCCACAACCCTATAAATTAGACTATTATCTTTCTTTGGGGCACCGTTATGAAGAACTCCTGCATGCCTATTTGAGCTTTACAGATCAAGACAGTCACACTCCATCTTTGACAGTGGGAGCCTTGCAGCAAAAATTTAAGTTGACACGACTAGATTTAAGGAGCAAAAGCGAAACAGAGGTCGTTTATGCCTTTTCTGATGCCAGTTCTCTGATTTTCAAGATGGATCCCTACCAAAAAGGCTGCGTGCGCTATGTGGACTACTACCTTAATGGTACGTTATTAAAGCGTGAGTGGTATGGAACAAGTAAATTAGTCACAGAATACTTTGAAAAAGGAATCATCATCAGGAGAAGCTATCATAATAAAGATGGTCGCATTGCCTTTGAAGAACTCAAGCAAGGGACTAGCTGGTTATATAGGCTGGGAACTGAGATTTTAGTGACGAAAACAGAGGTCATGCGTCGCTTTTTGGCAAGACTTCCATTGACAGATGCAGATACCTTGTTGCTGGATAGAGCTTCCTTGATGGAATTTATGCGACCGATTTATGAACTTAATTCTCCTGCAAAGTTAGGCTTTGTTTTTCATTCAGAGCATGAATTTGAAAATGGCGACCTCTACTATGAGTATTATTACATCTTTAAGTACGCCCAACGTTTTGATTTCTTTATTACAGCTACGGAGGCACAAAAGGCTGTTTTAAAGAATACTCTTCAAAAACAGAGCATCGACGCAACTATCTATGCCCTAGCAGTTGGACATTTGGATAAGCTTAGTTTTCCCGTGGAGCAGAGGAAGCCTCTTAGTTTGATGACGGCTTCGCGATTGGACCCACGTAAACGCTTGGATTTGGCTATAAGAGCCGTTGCTCTTGCCCATCAAAAAGAGCCAAATCTTCGCTTTGACATCTATGGTAAAGGTGGAGAGCAAGAGAACCTACAAGAACTGATTGATACTCTTGGGGCGAATGATTACATCAAACTGCGAGGTCATGCTGATTTGCAGGAAATCTACTCACAGTATGAACTTTATGTCACCGCCTCTCAGTGGGAAACTTTTGGGTTGACTCTGATGGAAGCAGTAGGAGCAGGGCTAGCCTTGGTTGGTTTTGATGCCCGCTATGGTAATCCAACCTTCATCAAAGATGGTGAGAATGGATATCTGGTTTCTTATAGCGAGACTATGGATGAGGATTTACTTGTTTCTCAGATGGCCGACAAGATATTATTTGCCTTAGAAAGTGATCTTGAGTCTATGCACCAAGCCTCATATGAGCTGGCAAAACATTATTTGAAACCAGAAATTTTAGAAGCCTGGAGAAAGCTCTTGATAGCCATACGATAACTGTTTTGAAAGAGCTGTCTATTGGTAAACTGTAGTGACAAAAAAGTTGCTACAGTTTTTTTATCCTCCAAGCAAAATAGGCCTAATTATGGTAAAATAGAACGTATTGAAAAATCATCATTTCACGAAAGGAAGCAAGATGAAAATTACGCAAGAAGAGGTAACCCACGTTGCCAATCTTTCAAAATTGAAATTCTCTCCAGAAGAGACAGCTGAGTTTGCGACAACCTTGTCTAAAATTGTCGACATGGTGGAATTATTGGAAGAAGTGGACACAACAGGTGTTGCCCCAACAACGACCATGGCTGATCGTAAGACAGTATTGCGTCCGGATGTTGCTGAAAAAGGGACTGACCGTGACCGTTTGTTTAAAAATGTACCTGAAAAAGACAATTACTACATCAAGGTACCAGCTATCCTAGAAGATGGAGGAGATGCCTAATGTCATTCAACCATAAAACCATTGAAGAGTTGCACAATCTCCTTGTCTCTAAGGAAATTTCAGCAACCGAATTGACACAAGCGACTCTTGACGATATCAAGGCGCGTGAAGAATCAGTCAATGCCTTTGTGACGGTTGCAGAAGAAGCTGCCCTTGCACAAGCCAAGGCCGTTGACGAAAAAGGAATTGATGCAGACAACCTCCTGTCAGGGATTCCACTCGCTGTCAAAGACAATATCTCTACTGACGGCATCTTGACGACTGCGGCCTCAAAAATGCTCTACAACTACGAGCCTATCTTTGATGCGACAGCGGTTGCCAATGCCAAAGCTAAAGATATGATTGTCATCGGGAAGACCAACATGGATGAATTTGCCATGGGTGGATCTGGTGAGACTTCTTACTATGGACCAACCAAGAATGCTTGGGACCAGACCAAGGTTCCTGGTGGATCATCTAGTGGTTCGGCAGCAGCTGTAGCTTCAGGACAAGTCCGCTTGTCTCTTGGTTCTGATACTGGTGGATCTATCCGCCAACCTG
>ENA-OWLZ01000309-OWLZ01000309.1-metagenome-genome-assembly--contig:-NODE-309-length-13687-cov-8.483862_pt1 | contig 13687 bp, 10 predicted proteins | sample MGYA00245341_ERZ651117 | MGnify/ENA primary metagenome ERZ651117 (study PRJEB26857, sample SAMEA4031763) | metagenome | biome: human; feature: oral; material: saliva | place: Philippines | collected 2014... | reverse complement strand
ACGGCTTAACCTACGATGACGTCCTTTTAATTCCGGCTTATTCAGAAGTACTGCCCAAAGAGGTGGTGTTGAAAACCAAGTTTTCACGTAACATTGATCTTAACGTACCTTTCGTCACAGCAGCGATGGACACCGTTACGGAGAGTTCTATGGCGATTGCGATAGCACGTGAGGGAGGTATCGGTGTGATTCACAAGAATATGAGCATTGAAGACCAGGCTCGTCATGTGGCTATTGTGAAACGTGCAGAGAATGGTATGATTTATGATCCTGTGACTATTCGTAAGGGTCGTACGGTGAAGGATGCACTTCAGATGATGGCAGACTACCATATTGGTGGTATCCCTGTCGTTGATGAGGATAACCATCTTGTGGGTATTGTTACCAATCGCGACCTCCGTTTCGAGCGTCATTTGGATAAACTTATTGATGACGTGATGACGAAAGAGAATCTTGTTACGACACATCAAAAGACTGATCTCGCAGCAGCAGCACATATTCTTCAAGAAAATAAGATTGAGAAGTTGCCTGTTGTCGATCGTGACAACCGCCTTATTGGTCTGATTACCTATAAGGATATCACAAAGGCTAAGGATAAGCCAATGGCTTGCAAAGACGAGAAGGGACGTCTGCGTGTTGCTGCAGGCGTCGGTGTCACAGCTGATACGATGGAGCGCGCACAAGCACTTGTAGCTGCAGGTGTAGATGCAATCGTAATAGATACAGCACATGGTCACTCTGCTGGTGTTATCGGAAAGTTGCATGACGTGAAGGCTGCTTTCCCTAACCTTGATGTTGTAGTAGGTAATATAGCAACAGGTGAGGCTGCAAAGTTCTTGGTAGACAATGGAGCTGATGCCGTTAAAGTTGGTATAGGACCAGGTTCTATCTGTACAACACGTGTCGTAGCAGGTGTTGGTGTACCACAGTTGAGTGCTATTTATGATGTTTATACGGCTTTAGAGGGAACGGGAGTACCATTGATTGCAGATGGCGGATTGCGTTATTCTGGCGATGTCGTTAAGGCATTGGCAGCAGGTGGTAGCAGTGTGATGGTAGGATCATTGGTTGCTGGTACGGAAGAGTCACCTGGTGACACCATTATCTTTAATGGACGTAAGTTTAAGAGTTATCGTGGTATGGGTTCATTGGAGGCAATGGAACAGAAGAATGGCTCACGTGACCGTTATTTCCAGAATGATGTTGGGGATGTGAAGAAGCTCGTTCCAGAGGGTATCGCTGGTCGTGTTCCTTATAAGGGAACTGTCCAAGAAGTTATCTATCAGCTTGTCGGTGGTCTTCGTTCAGGTATGGGTTATTGTGGTGCAGCATCTATAGCAGACTTACATAACGCAAAGTTCACACGTATCACTAATGCTGGTGTGATGGAGAGTCATCCTCATGACATTACCATTACCAGTGAGGCACCGAACTATTCACGTCCAGAGTAATAGTAAAAGACGAAAAATATTCACCCTCTTCCCTGTCTTTCGGGGGAGAGGGTCCCTGCGTTAAAATAATAACAATGAAATTCAAAGCGATTTTGTCAGTAGTATTGCTCTCCACGACAATGGCATACGGACAAACTGACCCAACAATAATGACTATCAACGGCAAGCCTGTGAGCCGTTCGGAATTTGAGTATTCATATAATAAGAATAATGCTGATGGAGTGATTGATAAGAAGAGTGTAGATGAGTATGTTAATCTCTTTATCAATTACAAATTGAAGGTACAGGCTGCGCTTGATGCACACCTTGACACACTCAGCTCTTTTAAGAAAGAGTTCTTAAGTTATCGTGACCAGCAGGTGCGCCCAACCTTTATTACAGATGCTGATGTTGAGGCTGAAGGGCATAAATTGTATCGTGAAGCAAAGCAGCAAGTAGAAGCTAATGGAGGTATGTGGCATTGCGCACATATTCTTATCGGGATGTTACAGAGTGCTGATAAGGACGAGGCTGAGACTGTGAAGCAGTTGGCTGACTCTATCTATACAGCCATTCGTGGTGGTGCTGATTTTGCAGAACTGGCAAAGAAATATTCTACAGATGTTAATTCTGCCAAGAATGGTGGTGAGTTACTACATCTTCAGAAAGGTCAGACTGTGCCAGAGTTTGAGAAGGCGCTGTTTGCTTTGAAGCCAGGAGAGATAAGTGCTCCTGTTCTTTCTCCTTTTGGTTATCACATCATCAAGATGATAGGTCGCGAGCAATTCCCAAGTTATGAGACGCTACATCCAGATATCATGCGTTATATTGAGATGCAGGGATTGCGTGACCAAATAATCGAACAGAAGCTTGATTCACTTGTGGAGAGTGAAGGGAAGGGAGCTACACAAGAAGAAATTCTTGCAAAGAAGCTTTCTTCGTTAGAGAAGGAAGATGTAAATCTCAAGAATCTTATCCGTGAGTATTATGATGGTCTACTGATGATAGAGATGAGTAATCGTACCGTTTGGGATAAGGCGGCCAAGGATGAGAAGGCACTGGAAGCTTATTTCCTTAAGCATAAAAAGCAATATAAATGGACAGAACCTCGTTTTAAGGGTATAGCCTATCATGTAAAGAAGAAGGAAGATGTGGAAGCTGTGAAGGCATGCGTTAAGGATGTGCCTTTCAATCAATGGGCAGAGAAGCTACGTGATAAGTTCAATGCAGATAACACAATTCGTATCCGTGTAGAGAAAGGAATCTTTCGAAAGGGCGATAACGCATTGGTAGATCGTGACGTCTTTGGTGAGAAGACAACTGTGAAACCTGTTGCAGGATATCCTATAGACGCCGTTTATGGTAAGAAGATAAAAGCACCAGAGAGCATGGATGATGTGCGTGACCTCGTTGTTTCAAATTATCAAGAGGAACTTGAGAAGGCGTGGGTAGAGTCATTGCGCAAGAGATATAAGGTAGTTGTTGATAAGAATGTTCTTTCAACAGTCAATAAGCATTAAGATAATACAGCATTTCAATGAAGATAAATAAAGGAAAAACAATTGTCCTACTCGTAGGAACAGTTCTCACGGCAATGGGGCTGCATGCTGGTGCATTCCGTCCCAGCGGTCAACCTATTGCTCTGTCAGACTCAATGAAGGCCGATACAGCAGCGGTAGACAAACCGAATAGTGTTGTTGACGAGGTTATCTGGGTAGTAGGTGATGAACCTATCTTGAAGTCAGAAGTAGAGATAATGAAGCTTCAGAGTGAGGCTGAAGGAGTGAAATGGGATGGTGATCCTGAGTGTATTCTGCCTGAACAGATTGCAGTTCAGAAATTATTCCTTCACCAAGCGGCTATCGATAGTGTTGAAGTCTCTGAGTCGGAGATTGCACAGGGTGTTGATCAACAGATTAACTATTGGATTTCTTTGCCACAGATAGGTTCTAAGGAGAAGCTTGAGCAGTTCCAAAACAAGAGTATGACGCAGATCCGACAGGACCTACATGATGACTATAAAAACCGTCTGCTTGTACAGAAAATGCAAGAAAAGCTCGTAAGTGATGTGAAGGTTTCACCTGCTGAAGTACGCGAGTACTTTAAGAAACTCCCCGTTGATAGTATTCCTATGATTCCAACAACGGTTGAGGTGGAAATTCTTACACAGACTCCAAAGGTCGAGCCTGAGGAAGTTAATCGTATTAAAAACTTACTACGTGACTATACAGACCGAGTGACAAAGGGTGAGACTTCTTTTGCTACCTTGGCTCGTCTTTACTCGGAAGACCCAGGTTCTGCTCGTCAAGGTGGTGAGTTAGGCTATATGGGACGTGGTGTACTTGATCCAGCGTTTGCTGCTGCAGCTTTTAATCTGACGGATCCAAAGAAGGTGTCAAAGGTTGTGGAGAGCGAGTTCGGTTACCATATCATTCAGCTGATAGATCGTCGTGGTGATAAGGTGAACGTTCGTCATATCCTATTGAAGCCGAATGTGTCAATAGCTTCTATTGATGCTGCTAAGGAGCGATTAGATTCGATAGGTAAGGATATCCAAAAGGGTAAGTTTACGTTTGAGGATGCAACGGCTTATCTCTCTGATGATAAGGACACGAAGAATAACCATGGATTGATGGTTAACTCTCAAGAGAATACTCGTACATCACGTTTTAAGATGAAGGATCTTCCGACGGAGGTGGCTCGTGTTGTTGATACGATGAAGGTTGGGGAGATTTCTGTACCTTTCCAGATGACCAATGCACGTGGTAAAGTTGTTTGTGCAATCGTGAAGTTGAAGGAACGTATACCAGAGCATAGAGCAACAATCACAGAAGACTTCCAAGCAATGCGTGATATCGTTACGGCAAAACGCAGAAAGGAAATTCTGCACGATTGGGTTGTGAAGAAAGTAAAAGAGACATACGTGCGGATTAATCCTCGGTATAAGAGTTGTAATTTCCAATACGAAGGTTGGCTTAAATGACAATAAACAGCAAGTATAAAGATACATTTTGCGGGCATAGAATCTTGATAACTATGATTCTATGCCTGTTTGGCCTATGGCAAACTCAATCGCTCTGGGCACAGAAAGTGACGGAGAAAAAGGGAGATAAGTTCTATATTGACCATGCTGATAATTTGCGTCATAATCAAATGGAGATGCCTGACGTTATGATTGCTAAGGGTGGAGTAAGTTTCCGTTATAAGGGAATGACGCTTAAGTGTGATAGTGCTTATTTCAATGAGAAATCAAATTGGTTTAAGGCATTTAGTCGTGTGCATATCACTCGACCTGGTGGTGTGATGCTTGATTGCCAACGCTTACATTATGATGGCTTTGGACAGATGGTACATGTACGTGGTAAGGTGGTTGTTAGAGAGCCTGGGCGGTCGCTTCGTTGTGACAGTTTGGACTATAACACTGCTTCAAAGGTGGCCAATTACTTCGGTGGACGTGGTACGCTGGTCTATAATGGGAACACTGTTGTTGCTGATCAGGGTGATTATAATACGGAGACACATGATGCAAACTTCTTTGGTAATGTTGTGATGTACACTCCGAAGTATCGTATTACTACCCCGGAAGCACATGGTAACACGGAGACGGGACTTGTCCACGTTATCGGTAAGTCTGTTATAAAGACGGCTAAAGGTGAGGTCGTGCATACGAATGATGGTACTTACAATAGTAAGACCGACCACATGGAACTAAATGGCCGCTCAACAATCACTTCTCCTAAGCAGGATGTTGAAGGTGATAACATTATTTATAATAGTACGACGGGTGACGCAGAAGGACATGGAAACGTGAAAATCGTTGATAAAGCAAACAATCGTACTATCATTGGTCAAGACGTTTTCTATAATGAAAAGACTGGACACAGTAATGCACGTGGCAATGTAAAGATTGATGACCGTAAGGCGCAGCGTGTTATTACTGGTGATGAAGTGACTTACAATGCCAAGACTGGTTATAGTGCAGGACGTGGCAATGTGAAGATTGTAGATAAGTTAAAGCAGCGCACCATAACTGGTCATGACCTTACCTACAATAGTAATACACACGAAGGAACGGGCGAAGGTAATGTCTATTATATTGATTATAAAGGTAAGCATGCTTTCTATGGCGATTACCTACATTATACCGACTCTGCTGCGATCGCTTTCGGAGGTAGTCCTGGTCCTGTTGCTAAGGATTTCTCTCAGGGTGACACCCTCTTTGTTCATGCGGATACAATCAGTATGAAGGGTTTTCACATGAACACGCCACAAATGTATCGTGAAATCTATGGTGTGAATAATGTTCGTGCTTATCGTACCGATGTGCAAGCTGTATGTGGATTTGTTATAGCTAACTCTAAGGACTCCTGCATGACGATGTATGATTATCCTATTGTGTGGAGTGGAACACGTCAGTTAGTGGGTGATTCTATTAAGGCATATATGAACGACTCAACCATCCGCCAGGCCTTTGTCTATGGTAATGCTTTCTCCATAGAAAAGCTACCAGGAGGTAAATATTTCAACCAGATATCCTCTAAGGATATGCGGGCAGACTTTGTGAAGGGTGTTGTTCGGCGTGTAGACGCTTGGGGTAATGTGGAAGTTATCTATTATCATACGGATAAAGATAGTACGCTGATAGGACATAATTATACCGAAACAGATACGTTACGGATGTTTATCTCACCTGAGCGAAGACTTCAGAAGATATGGATGCCAAAAGCGAATGGTGTCATTAGTCCGATGACACAGATTCCTCCCGACAAGCTGAAACTACCTCACTTTGAGCTTTTTGATGAGGTACGTCCTAAGGATAAGAATGATATCTTCCGTCGTGCAGCACGTAAAACAAGTGCTACCGTACGTAATGCGAGAGTGTCTCTGCCTCCTCGTCAGCATATAGAGTGACGATGTTTTACTTAAAGTTCATAATAAAATGCTTTTCTTTCAGTCATCACGTCCGCGTCGTTTCCATCATGAATATATGTTTGTTGACGAGCGAAAAGAATTGCTAAACGATATAGAGCAGCGTGCACGCTGTGAGGTGGATGGGAAGGAGGTATCCGAACGTCAGTATCGAGAGGAGTTACAGCGCAAGTTAGGCGACTCCTTGAAGCCACAGGTATTGCGTCATCGACGTAATCGCTTTACGGCCATGTGGGTATCGTTGATTCTTTCGGCAGGTGTTATCGCCCTTCTTATCTTATTTTTATTTATAGCTTTATAGGATTATTCATGAGTGATATTATACAACTTCTCCCAGACAGTGTAGCCAATCAGATAGCTGCTGGTGAGGTTATCCAGCGTCCAGCTTCTGTTATTAAGGAGTTGGTGGAGAATGCCATTGATGCCGGAGCAACGCATATTGATGTGTTGGTTGTTGATGCTGGTCGCACTTCTATTCAGGTTATCGATGATGGGAAAGGTATGTCGGAGACGGATGCACGCCTTTCTTTTGAACGGCACGCCACGTCTAAGATACGTAAGGCTGACGACCTCTTCTCTCTTCGTACGATGGGGTTTCGTGGGGAGGCATTGGCTTCTATTGCCGCAGTGGCTCAGGTTGAATTGAAGACACGTATGGCGAGTGAGGATTTGGGTACACATCTCTCTATTGCAGGAAGTCGTTTTACTGGGCAGGAACCTTGTTCTTGTCCTGTGGGAAGTAATTTCTTGGTAGAAAACCTCTTCTTCAACGTACCAGCTCGTCGTAAGTTCTTGAAGTCGAATACTACCGAACTTAATAATATCATCACAGCCTTTGAGCGTATCGTATTGGTCTATCCACAGATATCTTTTACACTTCACAGTAATGGGACAGAACTTTTTAACCTTCGTTCTTGTAGCTATCGTCAACGTATTGTTGAGGTGTTTGGTAAACGACTCAATCAAGATCTGTTACCGATAGATGTTGATACAACTCTTTGTCATATCCACGGTTTTGTAGGTAAACCAGAGGCTGCAAGGAAGAAGGCTCCACATCAGTATTTCTTCGTCAATGAGCGCTATATGAAACATCCTTATTTCCATAAGGCTGTTCTTACGGCTTTCGACCGACTCATTCCTCAAGGCGAGCAGGTTCCTTATTTCCTTTACTTCGATGTGCCTGCTGAGAATATTGATGTGAATATCCATCCTACTAAGACTGAGATTAAGTTCGAGAACGAGCAAGCTATTTGGCAGATTCTGCTTGCAGCTGTTAAGGAAGCGGTAGGACGTTTTAATGATATCCCTGCTATTGACTTTGATACAGAGGGGAAACCAGATATTCCTGTGTTTAATCCTAATACTGGTACGGCTGCACCAAAGATTGACTTTAATCCTAATTATAATCCTTTCAAGCAGTCTTCTTCTGTAAAGACTTCGGCTCCTGATGGATGGGAAGAACTCTATACAGACTTGGGTTCTGGTGGTGAGATTCGTCAGTCTAAGCTCTTTGATCAGAATGAAGATGAGATGATTACCAGTAGCTTGGGTAATGGAACCAATGCTGTGGAGGAGGGTTCTATTATTCCTTCTGCTGTCACACAGCCTGTTAAAGAGTCTTTGATAGAAGACAAGGCACCATTGCATTATCAGTATAAGGGATGTTATATCATGACAGCTGTAAAGTCTGGACTGATGATTATCGACCAGCATCGTGCACATATCCGTATCCTTTATGAGGAGTATTTACGTCGATTGTCCGAACATAAAGTACATTCCCAGAAGGTATTGTTCCCTGAGATGGTTCAGTTCTCTGTGTCCGACCAAGTTGTTCTCGACCAGATCTTACCAGAGATGGCTGAGATGGGTTTCCAACTTGATAGTCTTGGTGGGGGGAGTTATGCTGTTAATGGTGTCCCTGCTGGTATCGAAGGGTTAAATGTTGTGACACTTATCGGTGATATGGTGGCCTCAGCAATGGAGAGTGGAGCAAGTGCTAAGGAAGAAATAGACCAGGCCTTAGCATTAAGTCTCGCTCGTAATGCGGCTATTCCACAAGGTCAGGTGTTGAGTGGCCTTGAGATGGATAATCTTGTCAACGAACTCTTTGCGTGCGGTAATGTCAACTATACTCCTTCTGGCGAACCAGTAATTGCGATTATGAAGCAACAGGATATAGAGCATCTCTTTCATAGTTAATTGTCTCTTTTATGACAGTTTGTTATATAAGCCTTGTTAGCGCTAATTGGCCTAATAAGGCTTATAGTTTATTAATATCCTTCTGAGTTAATGTTCGATAATGTCTCTAAAGTTTGTAGATTACTCTATTATAAGTTTTCTTTTTAGTTGCTGTCAGTTTTAACATTCCGTGCAATCGTACTGTAAATAAGTTAGTTAGATGATGAATCCTAATGACAGTAATGACAGCAAAATCGAAACGCACCAGAAGAGGAGATGAGTTCTCACCCCAATCTTCTTCTCCAAACTGGCATTTACTGGCCGAAGGAGAGTGACGATTGCTATACCTCTATAAGGTAGATGGAAAAAGGAGGACCTCAGAATTTTAGTGTGATAATGAGCCGCCTAAACTTAGGTTTCTGACGAAATATCACACAGTGCAATGGAGAGTATGGAGGGTTATGAAACAAAGCAATGGTAGTCACGGAGACTCCGTCGGTGTGGGGAGCGACAGTGGTAGTTTGCCAGTTTTATTAGAAACTCTATACCCAAAGCAGTTTTCTCAGAATTAATCAGGAATCTGTACGCTACACCTTTGTCGCTCTTTGTGCCATCGGCAGCTCTGTGGCATTGCCTTTACCTCCGTCCCTTCTTTCCCTCCGTATGCCTTATTATATGAGAGTTTTAGTTATCACTATATATCGGAAGACCTAAATATATTGATAAGGAAACACAACAAAGGGAAACCGACTACGGTACCTAAGATCTGACCTAAGGTGACCATTGGAATATATTTAAAGATATTTCTCATAACTGATGTGCTTGGATTTTTACTCTTCCCCTACTTGCTAAACCGATTCTTGCTCATTGCAGAATGACCTTACTCTTTATTCTTGAATCGTCTTTTAAACTCACTTTTGGGCATCTTATATTTCAAATAACGTATGACATTCTCACGATAGAAGCTATCCATATACGCTTTATCATAGTCCTTTTCATAATCTCGGATAGACTCATCCACACCAATATCCTTCAACACTGGTACAGGATTCTCCTTTGTGCCATACTCAGGATTATTCATATCATCCTTGTTGACTGTCAAGATAACTTTCATATCACAAGGCCAGTGCATTTCTGTAGGGTCAAGGAAACACATAATACTAAAATATTTTTTGTATTCTACAGAATAAAAAGGATAATATTGCCCTTGTGGGTTTGCAAAGAAATTATTATCCATTCTGGTTCTGAAAGTTTCTGATGTCTTAATATTTTCGTCTTGGTTTTCTAAATAATACTTAGATTTCTCTTCTGGCATAATAACTTCTATATCATAAGAATTATTCATATACTCTTTGTAGTACTGTTCTGCATCATCGTTATACTTATTTGAATAATAAAATATATTGATAAGGAAACACAGCAAGGGGAAAGCAACAACGGTACCTAAGATTTGTCCTAAGGTAACCATTGGAATATACTTGAAGATATTTCTCATAACTGATATGCTTGGATTTTCACTCTTCCCTACTTGCTAAACCGTTTCTTACTCATTACAGAATAACCTTACTCTTTACTCTTGAAGCGTCTTTCAAACTCCTCCTTTGGCATCTTATATTTCAAGTAGTTAATGACATTGTTCCGATAAAAATTATCCATAAAGACAGAGTCAGTATCTTTACCACTAAACCATATCGGTTCACTCACACCTACTGCTTTCAGCACAGGTACAGGATTATCCTTTGTGCCATACGCAGGATTATTCATATCATCACGATTGACTGTAAGGTAAAGTTCTTTGTTCCCATAATTTCCATTGACATCTTTAAACGTAATTATATTCATATATTTTTTGTATTCACGACAATAGAAAAAAGTATATTCAGCACAAGGATTATTGAAATAATTTTGTGAATTATAAGTAGTATCAAACCTTTCAAAAAGAGGGTATCTCTCTTTGTCTACATTATATAGAAAATACTTAGAATTACCAGAAGGCATTGCTACCTTAATGGTATAACTTGAGTCTATATACTGTTGAAAACAATATATAGACTCTTTATTATACTTATTTTTATAAAAGAACTTATCTACGAGTTTTGAAATCATAGGTACTATAAATACTGAACCAATAAGACTACCAATAAACACCCAAGGAATAAATCCTGTAAACTTTAATAATTTCATATATTATATTGTTTTAGCAATAACTTTTATCTGTGTTTCATTATATCTTCGACTTCTATTAATAGCTTGAATCATACTCTCATATAACAGGTTCTCTTCCTTATTCTCTTCCCATTCTATATGATTACTAACTATCGAACTCAGAATACCAATTCCGATACCACTAAGAGTAAACCATTTATTTGAAACATTCCATTTGAAAGCCTTGGTTTTACCTGACCAGATTCCTTTCCAAAATTCATGAGGAATATCGCCCATACCCTTCTGTGCACCATACGCCAAATCACTTGCCCACATTGCATGCGCTGCACCAGCCATATCTCCTTTCAACATATATTCAAAAGCTCTCTCGTTAAAGCTCATAGCTTCTTTGGTAAGTATCTTATTACCTGTTATAATACTCATAACTGTCTCTGCACCAGAATATCCTGTACCCACTGCAGTGCCTGCACCAGCATTCTTCATATCATCATCAGTTAAGATATCATGTTTCGTATTTATAGATACTTTGTCATCATCTTTCTCAAGTGCTAACTTAGCATAGTTGTTTTGCGAAACGACATTGTCATCACGATAACTACCATTGCCACCTTTCAAATAATCATACACAGATAATCCCGAGCCAAGAATAAGACCAACAACAGCTCCACCTGCCTGCCCCTCAAAACCTCCAAGCAAAGCATTTGCACCATTGCCAATGACACCCTGAAAAAACTTCGACCACATGTTTTTACTTGCTATTTTATCATTAGTCTCACTAATCATTTTGGCAAGTTCTGCAGCCTTTGCATGATCCATAACCAAGGAGACTACGCCACCTTTACTGCAAGTAAGTATCGAACGTTCCAAGAGAGCATTACTTTTCTCCAGATAGACCTTACTATGAAATAAACTCCATTGTCCATTGAGAGAGTCATCACACTCGTTAGCCAAATATCTATAATATGCTGATGCCCCTAATGCAACTCCTCCTGCCACATCTAAAGCTAATGCTGCAGCCAAAGCTGCCCCTACAATAACTGCACCTGCTCCAGCAGTCATTACAACTAACGCAACTGCCAAAGCGCCAACTGCTAAACCGACAAGCAATCCTGCAAGTCCAGAAAAGAAAGACTGTTTGATACGACATTGTAATGAGCAACTTAACTTCTTGTCACAAATATTCAGCAAAGGCTTTTTCTCTTTGCCATACAAGACCTTAGCTTCACGTGTGAGTCCTAATTGTGCTGGTTCGCCTCCTGTCATCTCCGTACAGATAACATCTGTGCCAGCAGGTATATATGATTGTGCCATAGTTATTTCAGTCTGTGAATACGATAAGTTACCAATATCTCAATATTATTCTTTACCTCCTCGATGATATTCACCTTGATTTCCTGAGGTAGTCCGTCATCTGCAAGGAGGATATCATGATAGAACTCATAATTATACTGCGTAAAGCTATACTTGATAATTGGCTGATAGCGTTCCTTATAGGTCTTCATGATGCCATACTCATTGACAAACTTTGTACGCTGGTCGTCAGCAGAGATATAGCGCGATATCTTTTTTAGTCCCGTCTCTTCATCAGTGCTTAACTCTTGCGTAAGAGAAGTCTTAATCGGTATCTGGTCAAAGAGGAAAGAATAGAAGGTTTGTTCGAACTTCTCATCTTCCAGCTTTCTCCCTAAAAGATACTTATCAAAGAAAACATCATAAAACAACTTACTTGAGAGTTCTTTTCTGAAAGTTAGTTCATCAACGAACTGCTTGTCAATAAGGTCAGTAAACTTCACCACCTGCTTGCCTTCATCAGAACCTTGTCCCATAGTAGAATTGATCGTATAGAACATCTCAGCACGGTATTCCTCCCATCGTTTCTTGATTTCTTCAAAGTTCACCACCCTGTTAATCTTACCAGTCATCGTGTCAACCGTAACCTCTGCACGACACTTGATACTATCAATCTTATCCAACAACTCCAGAGCCGCCATCATATTTTCTGGCCGTATCTTGACAAAACTCTCTGTCACTTCACCTTTAAATCTGTTGCTTTTCAGTTTGGAGTCATACTGCAAAGATATTTCACGCCGTGTATCAGAATGACTTGTTATCATTCCGTCTATACGGTTCAATACTTTCTGTTCACACCTGTATTTGACAGTCTTGTCAAACAAGTCTGCCTGTTCATTCAGATTACGCCATGGGCTACCTTCTTCTCCCCAATCTATCATATCGGTTTATATAGAATTAGTAAATATTGTTATAGAATTTGTAGGAAAAGAGGAAGAGGACTACAATCCTATTTGTCAAGTGCAAATATAAAGAAAAAGCATTAGAATAACAAATAAAAAGCCTGACAAAAGTTAGGTTCTTCCAAGGTATGGAGGGGTAAAGTCAGTGTTAGCAGTGAAAGCCCTTAGATCTATTTACTCCTCCAAGAGAGAATATCAGACTTCTTACTTTTGAGAAAGTTTTAAATTTGCTGTCATCACTATCACGCATAGATACCACCTAACTATTTCATTTACAGCAGTATTACACGAAATGTTAAATGTGACAGCAAAATGAAATAAAACTTGTAATAGTATATTCAGCTTACTTTGTAGGCTTTATCACTCGTTAGATCAGAACCATATTAACCCAAATCAGTCATTAGACCACAATGTTCAAACTTCCTACGTTACAAAAACAGCAAATCTGTTCGACTGTAAAAAACAAAATCTGTTTAGGCACTAATGACCGACCGATATGGGGTTAACGAAACAAACTTACTGTCACAAAAATAATTTGAAGTCAACCATCAATACGGATTCTTATAGTACGAAAAATCAACAAAGAACGCCTTTGCTGAGATTCTGCAAAGGCGTTCTTATTATATTGATTATGATATTCAGTTTAGAACACTGGCACAATCCAGAAGTGCATAGCTCGGTTTTCAGCTGGCAACTGATACTTCTTCAGAGGTTCTGAACCCCAACTATCAA
>ENA-OWLZ01000307-OWLZ01000307.1-metagenome-genome-assembly--contig:-NODE-307-length-13709-cov-7.109931_pt1 | contig 13709 bp, 10 predicted proteins | sample MGYA00245341_ERZ651117 | MGnify/ENA primary metagenome ERZ651117 (study PRJEB26857, sample SAMEA4031763) | metagenome | biome: human; feature: oral; material: saliva | place: Philippines | collected 2014... | reverse complement strand
CGGTTGACATATGATAGAAAGATGCTAAAATAAATATCGTAAAGAATAGCAAAACGCTTTCAAAAACAATTTTTATTAAGGAGAATTTTGCAAATGGATAACAAACAAATTGCAAAAGAAGTCATCGAAGCCCTCGGTGGACGTGAAAATGTCAACAGTGTTGCTCACTGTGCGACACGTCTACGTGTTATGGTTAAAGATGAAAACAAAATCAATAAAGAAAAAGCTGAGAACATTGAAAAAGTTCAAGGTGCTTTCTTTAACTCAGGTCAATACCAAATGATTTTTGGTACAGGTACTGTTAACAAGATTTACGACGAAGTCGTTGCTCAAGGTCTCCCAACAGCATCTAAAGACGAACAAAAAGCAGAAGCTGCTAAACAAGGGAACTGGTTCCAACGTGCTATCCGTTCATTTGGTGACGTTTTCGTTCCATTGCTTCCAGCTATCGTAGCGACTGGTCTTTTCATGGGTATCCGTGGAGCCATCAATAACGATACAGTTCTTGGTTTGTTCGGTACAACCTCTGAAGCTTTCCAAGCGTCAAACTTTTATACATACACAGTTGTATTAACAGATACAGCCTTCGCCTACTTCCCAGCCTTGATTTGTTGGTCAGCCTTTAACGTCTTTGGTGGTTCACCACTTCTTGGTTTGGTACTTGGTTTGATGATGGTTAACAGCGCTCTTCCAAATGCTTGGGATGTTGCATCAGGTGCTGCAAAACCAATTTACTTCTTTGGATTTATTCCAGTAGTTGGTTACCAAAACTCAGTCCTTCCAGCCTTCTTCGTAGGTTTGCTTGGTGCTAAGTTTGAACAATGGGTTCGTAAATGGGTTCCAGATGTCCTTGACCTTCTCTTGCGTCCACTGATCGTCTTTGCTGTAATGTCAGCCTTGGCTCTCTTTGTCATCGGACCTGTCTTCCACACAATTGAGAACTACGTACTTGCTGGTACAGAGTGGATTCTTGCCTTGCCATTTGGTCTTGCAGGTCTTGTTCTTGGTGGTGTTCACCAGGTTATCGTCGTTACAGGGGTTCACCACGTCTTCAACTTGCTTGAAGCTAACCTTATTTCTAATACAGGTAAAAGCCCACTTAATGCTATCATCACAGCTGCGATGACTGCTCAAGCTGGTGCAACACTTGCAGTTGGTGTAAAAACTAAAGACTCTAAGTTGAAAGCTCTCGCTTTCCCTGCAACTCTTTCAGCGGTACTTGGTATCACTGAACCAGCTATCTTCGGGGTTAACCTTCGTTTCGGTAAACCATTTATCATGGGTCTTATCGCAGGTGCTGGTGGTGGATGGTTGGCATCAATCCTTAACCTTGCTGGTACAGGATTTGGTGTAACAATCATTCCTGGTACTCTTCTTTACTTGAACGGTCAAGTATTTAAGTATGTAATGATGGTACTTGTTACCTTTGCTCTTGGTTTCGCTCTTACTTGGCTCTTTGGATACAAAGAGGAAGAAGTTGAAGCTCTTGAAGAAGTTGTTGCTGAAGATATCGCCTCAGCAGCTTCAACTCCAGTTGCATTGCAAGCTGAAACAATTGCTGCACCACTTAAAGGTGAAGTTGTAGCTTTGGAAAATGTCAATGACCCAGTCTTCTCATCAGGAGCTATGGGTAAAGGTGCGGCTATCAAACCTTCAGGTAACCAAGTGGTTGCACCATTTGATGGTGAAGTGCAAATCGCCTTCCCAACAGGTCACGCTTACGGCCTTAAATCTGATAAAGGTGCTGAAGTGCTTATTCACATCGGTATCGACACTGTCTCACTTGACGGTAAAGGGTTTGATGCTAAAGTTCAAGCAAATCAACGTGTTAAAAAAGGTGATGTCTTGGCTACCTTCGATAGCTCAGTTATCACAGGTGCAGGACTTGACGATACAACTATGGTTATCGTTACAAATACTGCGGACTTCGAAGATGTTTCATCAGTAGCAACTGGATCAGTTGCTGAAGGTGCAGACTTCATCGCAGTTAAATAATAAGCTAGAAAAGTCGAAGCTGTTTCGGCTTTTTTAGTTGAATGTTTTATAAAGAAGGGTGCTATGAAGTCAAGTCTGTGGCACCTTAAATATGCTTTTATTTAGATTGTCTTTTATCTTGCTTTTCTTTATAATAGTAATAAGATAGTTATTTATTGATCATAAAAGGAGATAGCTTTACATATGGCTAAACTATACGGAAGCTTGGAAGCTGGTGGTACAAAGTTTGTTTGTGCTGTTGGTGATGAGAAATTCCAAGTCATTGAAAAAACTCAATTCCCAACAACAACACCTTATGAAACAATTGATCGTACGGTTGAATTTTTCAAACGTTATGAAGATCAGTTGGCAGGAATTGCTATTGGTTCATTTGGACCGATTGATGTGGATCCAAATTCAGAAACATATGGCTTTGTAACTTCAACGCCAAAACCACACTGGTCAAATATCGACCTTCTTGGTTTGATTGCTAAGGAATTTAATGTTCCTTTCTATTTTACGACTGATGTGAATTCATCTGCTTATGGTGAGGCACTTGTTCGTAAAGGTGTTAAGAGTCTTGTTTATTACACTATTGGAACTGGTATTGGTGCTGGTGCTATTCAAAATGGAGAATTCATTGGTGGTGTAGGTCATACTGAGGCGGGACACGTTTATGTACCACTTCACCCAAATGATGTTGCCAATGAATTTAACGGAACGTGTCCATTCCACCGCGGCTGTTTGGAAGGTTTGGCTGCTGGTCCATCACTTGAAGCCCGTACGGGTATTCGTGGCGAATTGATTGAGCAAAACTCTGAGGTTTGGGATGTTCAAGCTTACTACATTGCTCAAGCTGCTGTCCAAGCGACTGTGCTCTACCGCCCAGAGGTTATCGTCTTTGGGGGTGGTGTTATGGGACAAGAACACATGCTTCGCCGTGTCCGTGAAAAATTCACAGCTCTGTTGAATGGTTACCTTCCAGTGCCAGATGTAACTGAGTATATTGTGACACCTGCTGTTTCAGGTAATGGCTCTGCGACACTTGGTAACTTTGCACTTGCCAAAGATGTAGCTGACAAACATTCACTCAAATAACCCAAATATGTAAAACCGCTTTAAGACATGATCTTAAGGCGTTTTGCTCTATACAGGAGGATGTAATGGAACCTTTATTTTTAGATTCGCCAATGCATGAAAAAATATGGGGAGGCAATCGACTTAAGACAGAGTTTGGTTATGATATTCCTAGTGAACACACTGGCGAATACTGGGCAATCTCTGCCCATCCTAATGGTGTATCTTACGTCAAGAACGGGAAGTATGCTGGTTTTCATCTAGCAGAACTTTACAAAGATAAACCAGAACTTTTTGGACATCCCAAGGTGAGCGTATTTCCTTTGTTGACCAAGATTTTGGATGCTAATGACTGGTTGTCAGTGCAGGTACACCCAGACGACGCCTATGGCATGGAGCATGAAGGTGAACTAGGAAAGACGGAGTGTTGGTATATTATTGACGCCGAAGAGGGTGCCGAAATTATCTATGGGCACAAGGCTCAAACCAAGGAAGAGCTGTCAGCCTTGATTGAAGCGAGTGATTGGGATGGGCTTTTGTCGAAAACGCCTGTAAAAAAAGGTGACTTTTTCTTTGTACCAAGCGGAACCATGCATGCTATTGGTCCAGGCATCCTTATTCTAGAAACACAACAGTCTAGCGATACCACTTATCGTGTATATGATTTTGATCGTAGAGATGCTCAAGGCAATCAACGTGAGCTTCATATCCAACAGTCTCTTGATGTTCTGAATATTGGGGAGCCCCAAAATAGTGTTCCAGCAACTGTTAAGACCATGCAGTTAGAGACGACTTGTTTGACATCAAACTCCTTTTTCACAGTATACAAATGGAAATTCAATGGCTTAGTTGACTTCAAGCAATCAGCTCCTTATTTGCTCTGTTCAGTGCTTTCTGGTAATGGGACTTTGACTGTCGATTCACGCATTTATTGTCTAAAAAAAGGTGATCACTTCCTTCTTCCAAATAATGTTACAGATTGGGAAATCGATGGACAAGTGGAGATGATTGTCAGTCACCCTAACGAGGCTTAAGTATGAGTAATGAAAAAGCGTTATCAGCTCTTTTTGAGCGTGTTGAAATTGGGCGATCCTACTATTTTGAAGGGGCTTACTATCGTTTGAAAGACTATGGAGACCACATTTATGGTTTGCAACGGGCAATTCCTGGTATGTGTGGTGAAAAGACAGCCTCTCCTAGCATCAAATTTTACTGGAAAAATGGTGTCCTGGAATACGAATTTTATGTGGATTTTGAGGCTAGTCCTATGATTATGAAGGCTTATAGCAGTAGTGATAGAGCTTTCTTTGAACAGGCCTTTGAAAATCTTTTACATGACTTTGAGGATTTCTTAGAGAATAAAGAAAGCTATGAGAAATAGCCTTAAAGTGTTATTGTCGATATTTTCAGTGAATCTAATAAAAAAGTTTTAGTTTATTTGCTAATCCATTGTGAAAGCCTTTAAACTGGGGCTTTTTTCTTTGTCAATCCTTGAGTGATTTCTTGTTTAAAGGGGGTATTTGTGGTAGAATATGGAGATAAAGACTGTCGAAAGGAAAAAAGATGGCAAATATATTACGCAAAATCATTGAAAATGATAAAGGCGAAATTAAAAGACTAGAAAAAACTGCCAAGAAAGTTGAGAGCTATGCTGATGCAATGGCGGCTCTTTCAGATGAAGAACTTCAGGCAAAAACAGAAGAATTTAAACAACGATATCAAAACGGAGAAAGCCTAGATCAACTCTTGCCAGAGGCATTCGCGGTTGTTCGTGAAGGAGCGAAACGTGTCCTTGGACTTTACCCATATCGTGTGCAAATTATGGGTGGTATTGTGCTTCACCATGGTGACGTACCAGAGATGCGTACAGGGGAAGGGAAAACCCTGACTGCGACAATGCCTGTTTACTTGAATGCTCTTTCAGGTGAGGGTGTACACGTTATCACCGTTAACGAATACCTTTCAGAGCGTGATGCGACTGAAATGGGTGAGCTTTATAGTTGGCTTGGTTTGTCAGTAGGGATTAACCTTTCAGCCAAATCACCGGCTGAAAAACGTGAAGCTTATAACTGTGATATCACTTACTCAACCAACTCAGAGGTAGGTTTCGACTATCTACGTGATAACATGGTTGTTCGTAAGGAAAACATGGTACAACGCCCATTGAACTATGCCTTGGTCGATGAGGTTGACTCGGTTCTTATTGATGAAGCCCGTACACCATTGATCGTATCAGGCCCTGTAAGTTCAGAAACTAATCAGTTATATCATCGTGCGGATGCTTTTGTTAAGACATTAACAGAAGATGATTATGCGATTGATATTCCAACAAAAACAATTGGTTTGAATGACTCAGGTATTGACAAGGCTGAAGACTTCTTTAACTTGGACAACTTGTACGATATTGACTATGTTGCTTTGACTCACTATATTGACAATGCCCTTCGTGCCAACTACATTATGTTGCATGATATTGACTATGTGGTAAGTCCTGAGCAAGAAATCCTTATCGTTGACCAATTTACTGGTCGTACCATGGAAGGTCGTCGTTTCTCAGATGGACTCCACCAAGCCATCGAGGCTAAAGAGGGTGTACCAGTCCAAGAGGAAACCAAGACTTCTGCCTCAATCACTTACCAAAATATGTTCCGTATGTACAAGAAATTATCAGGTATGACGGGTACTGGTAAGACCGAGGAAGATGAATTCCGTGAAATCTATAACATGCGAATCATCCCAATTCCTACAAACCGTCCAATTCAACGTATTGACCATGATGACCTTCTTTACCCAACCTTGGATGCTAAATTCCGTGCTGTGGTACAAGATGTTAAGCGTCGTTATGAGAAGGGGCAACCAGTCCTTGTTGGTACGGTTGCCGTTGAAACATCTGACTTAATTTCTAAGATGTTGGTTGACGCAGGTATTCCTCATGAAGTGCTTAATGCCAAGAACCACGAAAAAGAAGCGCATATTATCATGAATGCAGGTCAACGTGGAGCTGTTACGATTGCGACCAACATGGCCGGTCGTGGTACTGACATCAAACTTGGTGAAGGTGTTCTTGAGCTTGGTGGACTTTGTGTCATTGGTACAGAGCGTCATGAAAGTCGTCGTATCGATAACCAGTTGCGTGGTCGTGCGGGACGTCAAGGGGATCCAGGGGAATCTCAATTCTACCTGTCTCTTGAAGACGAATTGATGCGTCGTTTCGGTTCTGACCGTATCAAGCATGTCTTGGAACGTTTGAACGCTGATGACGAAGATATTGTTATCAAATCACGTATGTTGACCCGTCAAGTGGAATCAGCTCAAAAACGTGTCGAAGGGAATAACTACGATACTCGTAAACAAGTCCTTCAGTACGATGACGTTATGCGTGAACAACGTGAAATCATCTACGCTGAGCGTTATGATGTTATCACAGCAGAACGTGACCTTGAACCTGAAATCAAGGCGATGATCAAGCGTACTATTAACCGTACGGTTGATGGGCATAGTCGCAACGATCAAGAAGAAGCTCTTAAAGGTATCTTGAACTTTGCACGTCAAGCCTTGGTTCCTGAGAATGCCATCTCACTTGAAGATTTAAAAGAAGTGGGAGAGGTGACAAAACGTAGTGTTAATTATGATGCTATCAAGGTTTATCTGACTGAGTTAGCAGACGACGTTTATGATCGTCAAATCAAGAAGTTGCGTTCAGAGGAAGCTATCCGCGAATTCCAAAAAGTCTTGATTTTGATGGTTGTTGATAATAAGTGGACAGACCACATTGATGCCCTTGATCAATTACGTAACGCTGTTGGTTTGCGTGGTTATGCGCAAAACAACCCAATCGTTGAGTATCAATCTGAAGGTTTCAAGATGTTCCAAGATATGATTGGTGCTATCGAGTATGATGTGACTCGTACGATGATGAAAGCACAAATCCACGAACAATCTCGTGAACATGTTAATGAACGTGTTTCAACAACAGCAACAGGCAATATTCAAGCACATCAAGCAGATGCTAACGGTCAAGAGATTGACTTTAGCAAGGTTGGTCGTAATGACTTCTGTCCATGTGGCTCTGGTAAGAAATTCAAAAATTGTCACGGTCGTAAGCAGTTTTAGACAAAAAGAAATAGGTAATTATTATGGTTTTTAAAGCAGTAAGTGAAAAAATAGATTTTGATGCAGTCAAAGAATCAACTACATTGACAGGAGAAGCTCTTGCCAAGAAGCAAGCTCGTGATAAAGAGCTTGAGGCAATCATCAAGGGTGAAGACAACCGTACGCTTTTGGTGATTGGCCCATGTTCATCTGATAATGAGGATGCAGTTCTTGATTATGCACACCGTTTGGCTAAACTTCAAGAAGAAGTGAAAGATAAAGTCTTTATGGTTATGCGTGTTTATACAGCTAAACCTCGTACAAACGGTGATGGGTATAAAGGGCTTGTGCACCAACCTAATGCTGAAGGAGAACCAAACCTAATCAACGGTATCAAAGCCGTACGTAATCTTCACTACCGTGTTATTACAGAAACTGGTATCACAACTGCTGACGAAATGCTTTACCCTGAAAACCTTCCTTTGGTAGATGACCTTGTTTCCTACATTGCTATCGGTGCTCGTTCTGTAGAAGACCAACAACACCGTTTTGTTGCGTCAGGTATTGATGTACCAACTGGTATGAAAAATCCAACATCAGGTAACCTTAATGTGATGTTTAATGGTATCTATGCTGCGCAATCTAAACAAAATTTCCTCTATAATGGTGAGGAAGTTAAGACATCTGGAAATCCGTTGGCACACGTTATCCTTCGTGGATCAACAAATGAATACGGAAAGAATATTCCTAATTTCTACTATGATGATGTCCTTGATACTATTGATACCTACGAAAAGATGGGACTTCAAAATCCATTTATCGTGATTGATACGAACCACGATAATTCTGGTAAACGTTACTTGGAGCAAGTCCGTATTGTACGTCAGACCTTGATTAACCGTGATTGGAATGAAAAAATCAATAAGGTTGCTCGTGGCTTTATGATTGAGTCTTATCTTGAAGATGGTCGTCAGAATACACCAGAAGTTTATGGAAAATCAATTACTGATCCATGTCTTGGTTGGGATAATACTGAGCAATTGATTCGTGAAATTCACACAACACTTTCAAAATAATTATTTGAAACACAGTCTGAGTGTAAGGATTCGAGCCGTTTTGGAATCTTCCAAACGGCTCGACTCTTTACCCAAAATAGGAAGTAGAGAATAGGGAAATGGGAATTCATAAAATTAGTTCACTAATTAAGGCAGCAGAAGTAAGAAAAGCACATGCTCTTACAGGAGATGACTTGGCGAAAAAACAAGCTAATGATAGTGCCTTAGCTAAGATAATTAAAGGTGAAGATGATCGTCTTCTCTTAGTTGTTGGACCATGTTCGTCAGATAATGAAGAAGCAGTACTTGACTATGCTCATCGCTTGTCTAAGTTACAAGAGGATGTCAAGGATAAGATTTTCATTGTTATGCGTGTTTATACGGCTAAACCACGCACAAATGGTGATGGTTATAAAGGACTTGTTCACCAACCTGATGCTGAAGGAGCTACTGATCTTATAACAGGTATTAAAGCAGTGCGTCGTCTACAGTCTCGCATTATTAGAGAAACTGGCCTTCCGCTTGCTGATGAGATGCTGTATCCGACAAATCTGGTCTATTTTGAAGATTTATTAAGTTATCATGCTATTGGTGCTCGATCAGTTGAGGATCAAGAACATCGTTTTGTGGCTTCAGGGCTTGATGTTCCAACGGGCTTGAAAAATCCAACTTCGGGCAATCTTAATGTCATGTTCAATGGGATCTATGCTGCTCACAATAAGCAAGAGTTTATCTACAATAGCCATGAAGTGCAAACAGACGGTAATCCGTTAGCACATGCTATTTTACGTGGTTCTAGTAACGAATATGGTCAAAACGAGGTCAACTACCACTACGAGGATTTAGTTAAGGCTTTGGATAAATATAGTGAATTTGGTTTAGAAAATCCATTTATTCTTGTTGATACAAACCATGATAACTCTGGTAAAAACTTTATGGAGCAAATCCGTATTGTGCGTGAAGTTCTTCTTAACCGTGAGTGGGATAAGCGTATTGCAGATACTGTACGTGGCTTTATGATTGAATCTTATCTTGAAGATGGTCGTCAAGATACACCTGAAGTTTATGGAAAATCAATCACAGATCCATGTCTCGGTTGGGAAAAAACGGATAGCCTTATTCGTGAAATCCATGCTACTCTTTCAAAATAGTTTATGATTTTTGGACATGGTATAGACTTGCAGGAAATATCAGCAGTTAAAAAGGCCTATGACCGAAACCCTCGTTTTGCAAAGAAAGTACTGACAGCAAAAGAATGGGAGCGTTTTGAGTCTCTTTCTGGAAATCGTCAGATGTCATTTCTGGCAGGGCGTTGGGCTGGTAAAGAAGCTTTTTCAAAGGCCTGGGGTACTGGAATCGGAGCAGTTGGTTTTAAGGATATTGAAATTCTAAACAATGACAAGGGAGCTCCCGTGGTTACTCAGTCGCCTTTTGAAGGAAATGTCTTTATCTCCATTTCCCATAGTGGTGATTTTGTTCAGGCAAGTGTCATTTTAGAAAAAAACTAAGAGATAGGTGTTGGAAGAGGATAGCTTATGATTTCGAGTTTACACCGACCAACCTTGGCAAAGGTTGATTTATCAGCAATTTCAGAAAATATTGAACAAGTGGTTAGTCATATTCCTAAACAGGTTCAGACTTTTGCAGTTGTGAAGGCCAATGCTTATGGTCATGGCGCTGTTGAAGTGGCCAAGCATGTGTCTAAGCAGGTGGATGGTTTTTGTGTTTCCAACCTAGACGAGGCGCTTGAACTTCGTCAAGCTGGCTTAGAGCAACCGATACTTATTTTGGGAGTAGTCTTGCCAGATGGGCTTCCCTTGGCTATTCAAGAAAACATTAGTCTGACGGTGGCTTCACTAGAGTGGTTGGCACTAGCTCAGAAACAAGGGCTTGATTTGACAGGTTTGACCTGCCATATTAAGGTTGATTCAGGTATGGGTCGCATTGGGGTACGTAGCCTAGAGGATGCAGATAACTTGATTGCTGGTCTAAAGGCTCTTGGTGCCGATGTCGAAGGTATTTTTACTCATTTTGCAACAGCTGATGAAGCAGATGATAGTAAATTTAAGCGTCAATTATCTTTCTTCACTGATTTGGTGGATAACTTGACTGATAGACCTCGCTTGGTGCACGCTAGCAACTCAGCGACAAGTATTTGGCATGCAGAAACCGTCTTTAATGCGGTACGTCTGGGTGTCGTCATCTATGGTCTCAATCCTAGTGGCAGTGTTTTGGAACTTCCCTATAATATTCAACCTGCTCTAAGTTTAGAGACAGCTCTTATCCATGTTAAGACCCTTCCAGCTGGTCAAGATGTGGGTTACGGTGCAACCTATACAACTAGGGCTGAAGAAGTTATTGGAACGCTTCCGATTGGCTATGCGGATGGTTGGACCAGAGATTTACAAGGTTTCCACGTTATTGTGGATGGACAGCTTTGTCCTATTGTTGGGCGTGTGTCTATGGATCAGATTACCGTTCGCCTTCCTAAGGTATATCCACTGGGAACTCCGGTTACGCTTATAGGTGAAAATGGGGAAGCAAGGATTACTGCGACAGAGGTAGCTGAAAAACGTGGCACAATTAACTATGAGGTCCTTTGTTTACTTAGTAATCGTGTACCTCGTAGCTATGACTAATATAAAAAAGATCCAGTTTGATACTGGATCTTTTGATTTTAGGGAAGACCCTTTCCATGTGTTATAATAGCTGATAAGGCTTCCTCTTTCAGGAGGAAGAGAACTCGATAGAAATGATATAGACTATGATTCAATTAGATTCACCAATAGCGGATTTGAAGGGCTTTGGTCCTAAGTCCGCTGAAAAATTCACCAAATTAGATTTACACACAGTTGGGGACCTCTTGCTTTATTTTCCTTTCCGATATGAAGATTTTAAGAGTAAGTCCATCTTTGAACTGATGGATGGCGAAAAGGCCGTCATTACGGGAACAGTGGTGACGCCTGCCAATGTGCAGTATTATGGCTTTAAACGTAATCGTCTTAGCTTTAAAATCAAACAAGGGGAGGCAGTGATTGCCATTAGTTTCTTCAACCAGCCTTATCTTGTGGACAAGATTGAGATGGGGGCAGAAGTGGCTATCTTTGGCAAGTGGGACCAGAAGAAGTCTGCAGTGACTGGTATGAAAGTCTTAGCTCAAGTTGAGGACGATATGCAGCCAGTCTACCATGTGGCTCAGGGCGTTAGTCAGGCCCAGCTGATAAAGGCTATAAAGGCAGCTTTTGATAGTGGGGCCCTTAATTTGTTGGAGGAAAGTCTCCCCCAGGTGCTGATGGACAAGTATCGTCTCATGGGGCGTCAAGAGGCTGTGCGTGCCATGCATTTTCCGAGAGATTTGGCTGAATATAAGCAGGCCCTACGACGCACCAAGTTTGAGGAGCTCTTTTATTTCCAGATGAACTTACAGGTGCTGAAGGCTGAGAATAAATCCGAGACTAATGGTATAGCAATTGCTTACGATGAAGCTAAAATCAAAGCCAAAATTGCAGAATTACCATTCCCCTTAACAGAAGCCCAACAGCGCAGTTTATCAGAAATCCTAGCTGATATGAAATCTGGGGCTCATATGAACCGTCTCTTGCAAGGAGATGTGGGCTCAGGGAAAACAGTTATCGCTAGCCTTGCCATGTATGGGGCCTATACGGCAGGATTGCAGTCTGCCCTTATGGTACCGACGGAAATCTTAGCAGAACAACATTATCAGAGCTTGCAGGGACTTTTTCCTGAGCTAGAGGTAGTCCTCTTAACTTCTGGGATGAAGGCGGCAGATAAGAAAGTAGCTCTTTCCAAAATTGAATCTGGAGAGGCTCAGATGATTGTGGGGACTCACTCACTGATTCAGGATGCGGTGATTTATCATAAACTTGGGTTGGTGATTACTGATGAGCAGCACCGATTTGGAGTTAATCAACGTCGTATTTTCCGCGAGAAGGGAGACAATCCTGATGTTCTCATGATGACAGCAACACCCATCCCTAGGACCTTGGCAATCACTGCCTTTGGAGAAATGGATGTCTCAATCATTGATCAGATGCCGGCTGGACGTAAGCCCATTATTACCCGTTGGGTTAAACATGAGCAACTAGACACCGTATTGACTTGGATTAAGGGAGAAGTAGAAAAAGATGCTCAGGTTTATTTTATTTCTCCTTTGATTGAAGAGTCTGAGGCTCTTGATTTGAAAAATGCTGTTGCCCTTCATCAGGAACTCACAGAGTTTTTTGGAGATGCAGCTAGGGTGGCTTTGATGCATGGTCGGATGAAAAATGATGAAAAAGACCAAATTATGCAGGACTTTAAGAACAAAAAATCACAGATTTTAGTATCAACCACAGTTATCGAAGTGGGAGTTAACGTACCTAATGCTACGGTTATGGTCATTATGGATGCGGATCGTTTTGGACTTAGTCAGCTTCACCAGCTTCGAGGCCGTGTAGGTCGTGGCGACAAGCAGTCTTACTGTGTATTGGTGGCTAATCCTAAAAATGATACCGGTAAAAAACGCATGCAGGCCATGTGTGAGACTACAGATGGTTTTGTTCTAGCAGAAGAGGACCTTAAAATGCGTGGCTCAGGAGAGATTTTCGGGACACGGCAGTCAGGTATTCCCGAATTTCAGGTGGCTGATATTGTGGAAGACTATAATATCCTAGAAGAAGCAAGGCGTGTGGCTAGTCAAATTGTATCGAATCCTAACTGGCGTGAAAATCCTACTTGGCAGGTGCTAGAAGCTCATTTGAGAAACCAAGGTGAGTTTGACTGAGGAGGAAACCAATGAAAAAGAAATGGTTAAAACTCGATTTTTTTGCTATCTTCCATCCCTTCTTTCTTATGATGATAGCTCTTATATTTTATCCATGATATAAACACAAAACCTCTCAGTGAACTCACTGAGAGGTTTAAGTTTCCTTCAAGCTTATTACAAGCTTTCTTTAAGTTAGAGACCCTATAATAAAACCATCAAAACGAGATAGGTTTTGATAATAAAACGTTTTGGCTAGGCCAAACCATTCCTAAAAAGGAGGCAACAACAATGACAGTAAAAATTAAAGTAACCTACAACCCAAATTTCCAGAAGCGTCCTCAAGACTTTAAGGTTTATCAAAACTAATATTGATGCTAGGAAGAGGCTAAATTTACCCATATTCTACAAGTTTCATCCCTCATTTTCCAAAATCCCTTTTCCCTTTTTTTCATAACGTAGAATCCCTCTTCTTAAAGTCATAACAAGTCTAGACGGAAGAATGACCAGTCTAGGTGATTAACATAAGTAAGGTAACCAGTTGAGATTTTCTTAACTGGTTTTTCTGTTTTTTTGAATTTTAGATAAAAATATCGAAGAACGATAATAACTTTTCGATAAGGAAATACTTATCATGAAAACACTGATATAAACACAAAACCTCTCAGTGAACTCACTGAGAGGTTTAAGTTTTCTTCAAGCTTATTACAAGCTTTCTTTAAGTTAGAGACCCTATAATAAAACCATCA
>ENA-OWLZ01000300-OWLZ01000300.1-metagenome-genome-assembly--contig:-NODE-300-length-13969-cov-7.486057_pt1 | contig 13969 bp, 10 predicted proteins | sample MGYA00245341_ERZ651117 | MGnify/ENA primary metagenome ERZ651117 (study PRJEB26857, sample SAMEA4031763) | metagenome | biome: human; feature: oral; material: saliva | place: Philippines | collected 2014... | reverse complement strand
GATTACTAATTTACAAAGAAAATTCGACAAACTGTTATTTTTCTATCTATTTATTAGGGTGGGAAACTTTAGTTATCTGAGTTCTCTATGATTACCCACACGATTCGTTATAGAGCCAGATACATACATTCGTGACCCAAATACGAAAGTGGTTTCTACGAGTTCCAATAGTACGAAATAATACTCTATATTGAAGGGATTAATCCTAATTGTTATCGAAGAAAACATTGCAATATACCTTAATATTATCTTGCCAGTGTTATGTTGAAAACTTACACTGCGTTCAAGTATGTTTGTTAAATACCCTTCGTTAGAAGAACAAAAGATATTAAAACAGTTAATCGTCACTTCTATTTTCTCTTCGGTCTCCTCAATACTATTCTTAACGAATCAGTGAGTACTCTTTTGTCATTTCTCATAATGAAATCTGATGGTAAAACAAATAGAGCTAAAGAATCGTTGAGCTTATGCACTTCATCTTTACGCTCATAACCTAACTGTACAAGAACTAAACGATTCTTTACGTATGTATTGTTTTTTTTATATGTATCTATTGCAGAATAGGGATATGATTTCCCTACCCTTATATTCTTATCACAAAAACCAAATTTTAAGGAATCAGGATTGATTACATATTCTCCTTTTAAATCAAAGATTAGGTAATGCCAGCCATTAAAGTACATACCACTAACCTTAACCTTATTATTCTCCGATACAGAAATGTCATAGCTAAACTTGCTGTTATCTAACGGAAGCACAAATCCCGTATCACAGGATTGGACAGATAACATAAGAAACATGCAAAGCCCCAACCATTTAATGTGTCGACCACAATCTCTAATAATTGTCAAAATCTTCATAATAATTCCTTTCTACTACAATGTTTTCTTTTAATAGTAATGCCCTCAAGACTTGACGAATATAGTTTAACGAGAATAACTGTTATGTTGATACCCCTCAGTTGTTACGTTGTCCTTCCAATGAACCATATCATAAGGATAAAACGGATTGTCCCTAAGATCAGAATCATCGATGTGCATTATCTTTGCAACAGCTGCAACCTCCCATGCCCAATAGCCTCGATAACAGTACTTCATCAAATGATTATCGTGCCAAGGTGCATCTTTATTTAGATTATACCATTTCCCTATATAATCCTCAAGAGCTTTCTTTGCTTCTTGTGTATCTATTATCTTCGTTAACTTAAAAAGTCCTTTATATAACTTAGGGAAAGCAAGTTTATCTGCATACGTTTGTTTCTTATCATCTCCCAATCGAGCGTTCAGCAGAAACCAAAGTAACTGATCAGGTGTCCAGTCTACTGATTTAGCCTGCCCATCCATCTGCAGCACATAGTCAGCCAAACGATTAAAAGCTGTATTATCTATGTCTAATAGTATTCCTAATGATATTCTATCTAAATCATCTGCATACGTTGGATTCCTAAAATTAGCTCCAAGTATATAATTATCCAATGACCTTGTGTATAACTTTCTTAATTGTCCTATATCTTCACCCATAGAGTAATTTATTTCTATTGCCCGTATATGATCCACAGCAGAGCACCAATATAAAAAAGGTCGTACGATTCCATCATTGTTATTTCTTTCTTTTTGTATATACTTTTCATCATCTGCTATTTCACCTAACTTAATACTCAGCATCTTTTCAAAGTACTTTTTGTCCTTTAATTTATCCCTGATAGGTTTATCTTGTTCCTGCTTAGAACGGCAAAAGAAAGGATTTAATAGTCTCATAAATTATTACTCTTTAAATGATTAAAAGGTTATACTATTCACCAGACATACGATGACTTTCTATCTCAACTCCTTCCTGATACTGGTCATAGTGCCTTTGTATTATCTTATCAAAGTCCTTCAGTTGGAAATAGTTATTCTTCTTGATGTATGAAACAAAGTCTTTCTGATAGTACAGGGCATATCCAAAACCTTGATTATCACAAGGTGTCCCCATACACTTCTCATACATAAGACCATAATAATACCCAATGTATGCACCGGCTTTGTATCTCTCTTCCTTCGTCAGATCGTCGAACTCTGGTTCATTCTCCAGGTCCAGCAAGGATGATAAATATTCATCCAACATACAGTAATATAGGTTCCGTTTGTTAGCATGTTTCAACATATACTGCAGCAGTGCTTGATGAATGAGAAGCCTTCCATCTATACCTTTTGAAACAAAGAGTTCCTTGTAATCTTTCCCTATAGGGAGTTCTCCTTCCTCTTTCACTTCATCTATCATCATCTTGTTGATAATATCAGACTTGTCATAGCCGTATTTCAGGAACAAATCACGAAGGAAGTCCTTATCATTATTCATAAGCCAAGTGAGTGCATCCTTGCTGTCGTGGAAGATGAACTGATTTCTGTAAAAGATACTCTTATCTAAGGAATAGACGATCTTGCCTTTCTCTGTATCCATGTATTCCTCCCCATCAATACCTTTAACGGTTCCTTTTATGGTAACAACTTGATCGAGCGAGGGTGAAAGAATTATACAATTGTATTGAGGTACGAACGTCTGTAAATCCCAAAAGGCACCAAAGGTCTGACCATCAGGGACCGTTTTCAAAGCCATGATATTCTTTTGCATATTTCGTTCCCTTGTGTTCCTTTTACCTGTATATATCCAGAAACCCTCCTGTATTAGTTCTTCGGGACGTTTATTCAAATCGACTCCGAATATCTGATATACCCTTTTATAGGCTTCCTGGGAAGGAAGAGGCTTGAACCCCCTACTTATAAGTTCCTGACAAATCAGACGAACAGCCAGGTCAGTACATTTCACCTGCATATCATTGGGCTGCACTATTATGCCTTCTGGCTCTTCTATTTCATAATAATCTCTTATCAATTGCTCTTCCATTGGCGAAAGTTTAAGTGTCGATTGGACTTGTCCTTTTCTTGTCTCAACCTTTTGAATCTTCCTTGGATATTTCTGACTTGTATTCTTACAGCTAATTATCAATAATAGTAATATTATTATTAAACATTTCTTCTCCATACTTTATATGATTAAATAAGCCTTAATTCGGCAACCAAATATTATAAGTTTTTGAAGAGCTATGCGTCCTCCAGTGTTTGCTATCCGTAGAATCCACACTAACTTTATGGTGCTAAACGATAAAAGAACAGTTCTACGAAGCATGACAAAGATAGTAATAAAATATTAGAACATTACTCCTTATGATGGTCTTTTTTGTATGATAGGCGCGTCATGACCATTGGATTGGCAGACAATGGGACATAGAACTGATACATTCTCCCCCATTTACCACGAGTAAACATTAAAGATTCGAACTGTGAATATAACATGTAAATGCGAACTTAGACTAAACACTACGCTATGAATCAACATCCATCTATGATATAACAAGTCATTAGAAGATTTTATATCAACAACACAATGCTAATATGAAAAGATTTTCTAAATTTGCACATGCTTGTTGAATCCTACCAATAGACATTCCTGTGATGTTAACAAAACGAGTTTAAGCTTACATGCTCATCATTTAACTTGGGCATGATGAGGAGAATTAAAAAAGAAAACGTCGCATCCTTTATCCCTTTGTCGCCCACCGCTCAAAAAGATAGAATATGAAACAAATAGTATTGATAGCAATATTAATGGTTTACACTGTCACATTCTCACAGTGTAAATCAGAGTCTGCAAAACCTGTTTCTCAGATGTCTAACAAAAAGGTCAGTGAGAAAAACAAACAAGAGGGAATAACAAAGGATTCTTTAAGATATTGGGGTATTGACAAGAGGGAACTTTTAAAGCACCTAAAACTTCAAGAACTTGCTTGGTATGGTGGTGACTTTCGAGATGATCAATCCAAGCCGAGATATGAGCCGACACGGGAGGATTTCCTCTTGACAATACCATTGGTAGAACATTATCTATATACGCATGGATTTAAGAGACCTTCAAAAGCGTTATTCACAAAAAGGGTAAAAGAGGTTTTTGGAAAGAGTCTAAAGGCTGGAGTGTTGCTTACAAGCCTTAAAGATGATATTAGTTATGACTTTGCTAATCCATTCTATGCCGTGAGTGAGAAGGGGTTTATTACTTACAATTGGCCACTCCGTGATTTAATTACTATTAAAAATAATAATGTTAGACTAAAGAATGGAGTCTTACGACAAATCCTATTACTAAACAAGTTCTTGATTTATAATGATACGGGTGCATTGAAACAATTAGAGCGGTATCAATATCAGGGGAAGACAGACGATATTGGCGATTACTACAACAGCTCCCGAATGTTAGAGGATTTATTAAAAGAATATTCTTATTTTGGGAGTCCTGAATTAAATCAATGGTTCTTTAATACGGAAAGAAAGAATCCTTTTGCTTACCTTTACTATATCTTTGACAAAGGGAAAGGGAACAATCTAATCGTGCACCCAGAACTGATAGAGACTATCGAGAGGAATACAACAGGCAAGAACAGCTCTTTCTACAATGAGAAGTTCCTAATATATGTGTATCAAGTGTTACAAGATGAAGATGGAATGAACGCCGCACAATTTAATATAGACCAAAAAGCACGAATATTCTGTTATCTGGCAAATTCAGAATATAAGATGCGCAACAAATATGCTGATTATATTCCATCAACCAATTGGGGCCGAACATCTATGACGTATGTGATAATGACCAACTGTAAGAAAGTCTACCAGTATGCACGTGCACACATGTTCTTTGGTATCAGCAGTCCTAAAATGATGGATGAAATAGAACGGGAAGGATTAGACCTAAACCCTCCTATAGACAATAAGTAGAACAACAATGATGCATAATTCATCTTATCACATGGGAGTCAACACAAGGATATAAGACAGAACAGATGAACATGGTCATTATAGGAGCATTGAGACAAGACAAGATTAACTATATACGCACACGTTACTTGTGTCTGTTGAAAAGGATTCCATTTGATTGAGCACAACCCCATTCGAAATTGTTTTTATACTTTTGCAGTAGGTTATTCAAAGAAAGAGAGAGATGAGAAGAGTATTAGAATTAGCTCTTTTATTAGTACTGACAACTATGCTCGTTCAGTGTACTAAAAAGACAAAGCGCATGAACATTGTTGCTATACAGGAACATAAGGCTACACATGTTCATTATGACAGCATAATCAGTATGGAAAAGTTAAAAGAGATGGGCATTGACAAAGGTACCTTGCTAAAACATATAGCATTACAAGAGAATGCATGGAATGGAGGTGACTTCCGTGATGACCAGTCCACGCCCCAATATATGCCTACAGAGACAGACTTCCAACTGACCATCCCCTTGGTAGAATATTATCTTACTACTCATAGCTACAACCAACCTTCTTCAAAGCTATTCCAAGAAAGGATCAAATATGTCTTTGGGACTCGATTAAAAATGGATAAGACAAAAGGCTATGAGGGAATTGGAAGCGATGGTGACTTCAGCTTTGCCCTACCCTATTATGCGATTTATAAAGACCGATTCATAACTTACAACTGGCTACTTCGTGACCTTTTATCCATAGAGGGAGATAAGATAAAACTAAAATCACAGGTCTTTCAACAAATTAAAGCACTAAATGACTTCATCTTCTATAATGATATGAAGGCTTTTAAGCTATTAGAAAACTTACAGGCGCAAGGGGATGATGACGGCCTTGGAACGCCTTATAATGGAGTAGACATCTTAGATGACTTATTTTCTACATACCGTTATTATCAAAGTCCCAAACTTAACCAATGGTATTTTCTCAGGCATGTAGATGAGCCATTTGACTTTGTAAATAGAATCTTTGATAAAGCTCCCAACAACAATATAATAGCACATACATTATTGATAGAGACCATTGAGAATAATACTACAGGCAAAAAGCATGACTATTATGATGACCATTTTGCCAATTACATATATGATCTTATGCGAGATGAGAATGATATGAATAGTAAGCACTTTACCCTTCAACAGAAGGCACAAATCTTTTGTTATTTCGCAAACTCAGAACATAAGATGCGTGAGAAGTATCGACAGTATATCACATCAAACCTATGGGACCCCATGCCATGGACTTGTCTGATAATGCTCCGCTGTAAAGAGGTTTATCAATATGCACGTACACATAAATACTTTGGTATCAGTAGTCCTAAAATAATGGAAGAGATGAAACAAGAAGGTTTTTCAGAAGAATCAGACGGACCTGATCCAGAGTAAATAACGAGGAGCTTTTCTGAATTATGTTCTACACCTTAGCAATAAATCAAATTCTTTTATAGCATATAGACAGCTACTAAGAATCTGCAAATATCTACCTGATTACTCGAGTGTTTTCCAAATACTCCTTATCGCCTTAAGGTTTGTTACGCAGCAAACTTTTAGTTTACTCTGTAAAAAAATGAAATAATCTACTTCACTTATCAGTATCTTCATGACGGTATCTCGGCGTTTTTGCCACAAGTTAGCAGAACTAACAAGAACATAAAAAATCATTACATCGTATTAAGCTAAGCACCCACTAAACACGAATATATCGTCCCCATAGTATAACTTATAACATGCAATAAATCAATATGTTATACACAACAATATTGAAGACGCCTTTCTTTCCCCAAGAAGGGCGTCTTCAATAGGCAAGAAGGGCATGTTCTTGAACACAGAAGGGCCTCTTCTTCCATCAAGCTCAGCCTTTCTTCGAATGTATAGGGGAGTAGGCTAAGAAATATCCTTACAATTCCTACTTGTACATTTGACGTTCCTACGCCTTCTATCGACAGTCTTACAAAGACTATCTCACATTCTATTCCTCTCTCTATTCCGATGGGTTGCGAAGGTGAGGACAGCCTTCTACGCTAAAAAGTCTTAAAGAATATACGATAACGACTGTTATTTCTGTAGGAATGAATACCTTTGACAGTGCTTGCATACATTTAGTAGCACCTAAGCGGCGGAGCTTTCAAAACCATAAAACAATGAATGACTTTATCAGATCAAGGATTCCTTCGATAGCCTCTAACCTTGGAACGGTGTTTGCACTTACCGTAGCAACACCACTGGTTGTCAGTCTTATTGCAAAGTTTACCCTCGGCGGCAATAAAGCTGCTACACCTTATGCAGACACATACATTCAGAATTCGGATACAATAGTGGTTCCTATACCCTTTTGCACAGCGATAACACCAATACACAAAACATTCACTTCACGTGCTTGGTTTGCAGGAACGGCACACACCGAGGTCTCTACTTATTCACAGATATGCTTCTACTCTCCTAAATACAAGAGGTATCTGGCTGTTATTTCATTTGTTGGAGGATATAACGTAATACAAAGTGAGACGGATGATAAATTCTGGTATGACGTAGAGAAAGAAAGATTAAGTATAATTTACGACTCCAAAATGATTTCTGCTTACGTCAATCGAACACAGTGGCATGACCCTTCTTATGGAACAAAAGACAACCCTTTGCCTATTTTCTTTATAAAGAGCTTAACCGGTTTAGAGTTTTGTGCAAGTGAAACAGACCTACTTACGATTAAACCTTCGGTCAATAAGCGTTTTGTAGAGCTCTACCTTGCCCACGGACTGAAGCCTAAGGAGTTTGAGAGGCTTTATGGCAAGGACATGGAGCGGCTGGGTTTGAATGAGTAAAGGAGTGGACATGGAGCCTGAGAAGATTTCTTAAACTGGATAGACACGATAGAATAAATATCATTTGAACCATTTGAGAAATTGACAGTTGCGTTTAAGTGATAGCTTTTTTGCATCACGTCTTTCTTTGAAGAAGGCCATGCTACCCATGAATGAGCTTAGAATCCTAACGTTGCAAGGCACAAGTAGCAGAAAGAGGGCTCATAGGCTATATGAATGTAAACAATTTCATGGATAGAGTAGAGCCATTTTAATGAAGGTGAATACTTTGATTAGAAACATTAGGATCGTACTTGCCTTTTGCATCTATAGATCTCCAAGATTTGCAGAAAGGTTGGCCCAAAAGACATGTGGACCATTTGGAACATCATTTATAAGGTAAGAAAAAGTCTCTATTGTTCCTATTGTTCATTAGTGTCTAAGATGTTAGGAAACCAAATAAAGTATAAGAAAAAGGGGTATTAAAACTAATAACTGATTGAAACAACAAGCCATAAGCCCATCTAACAGCCCTTAGAAATCACAATTTTTAGGTATTGTGTCATCGAGACAAAAAGGTTATCTTTGCTTTGTATTAGATTATGTTTTAGAAAAGATAGTCTAAATAGTATTTTTAAAGGGTAACCCAAATCCATTTCATGATAAAAAATTTCAAACGAGGCATTGCTTTATTAGCAATCACCTCTACTGTTAGTTTGAATGCGCAGACTATGTACAAGGCGCGTGTTATTAATAAAGACACAGGAGAACCAATTATTGGTGCTGTCGTAAGAGGCCAGAAAGGCATAGAAGCCGTCACAGATGAAGATGGTTTCTTCTCTCTAAATACAAACGACGACCAGACCCTCCACATCAGTTATATAGGTTTTAAGGAACAAGACATTAAGGCACAAACCTTAAAAGGTCAGCCAACCATCGGTCTTATCCCTGGTATAGACCTTCAGGAGGTACAGGTCACTGCCAGTATTTCCAGTGCTCGCAGTCAGAAAGCACTGGGCAGTAAGGTTGACCATATAGATATGTCTAACCTTAGCAAGAACGCCCATACCAACTCTCTCAGCGACATGCTTGATGGTAAGGTGGGTGGCGTCCAGATGTATCAGAGCAACGGTAAGGTGGGAATGCCTATCCGTTTCAATATGCGTAGTGGTGCAACAATGAGCATGGAGCGTGACCCTATTATCTATGTAGATGGTGTCAAATACAACAGTTCGCACATTTCAGACATCAATAGCTCGCAAGATGCGCTCAGTGCACTCAACGACTTAACCATTGACGACATAGCCTCTATCGACGTTATCAAAGGTCCTTCTGCTGCTGCCAGCTATGGTGCAGAAGCCGCTAACGGTGTTATTGTCATCACAACGAAACGTGGCAAGACGTCTAATGCGGAGAATAGAAAGGCCGATATACAGGTGAAGATGTCGTTAGGTGCAGCCACCCTTGCAAAGAAATACGACCAGTTTGTTAACAACGACCCCATCAACAATTTCTTTCAGACAGGTTGGCAGAAGACGATTTACACGTCAGTGTCAAAGGCCTTTAAGGGTAATCAGAACCTTTTCTTCTCATACAATATGAACGATGTAGCGGGTATTGTACCAGGCAACAAAGACAAGCGTCATAGTGCAAAAATGGCCTATGACCTTCGTTCTGGTCGTTTCTCTCTTGGTGCTACAGCCTCTTACATACACGGAAACATCAGTTTGCCGCAGACAGCTATGGGCCGATACGATGCCATTTGGAATCTTATGATTAATCAGACTCCATGGCCATACGTGGATGAAAGCACGTGGAGAGCACAGAGCTGGACCTACGGAAACGACCGTTTCATCGGTAACCTACGTCTGAGTTATATGTTACCAGCCGACGTAAAGATTGAGACTATCATCGGAGCAGACATCAATCATACAGAAGGTATCTATCGTCTGCCATTCGGCTATAAGTTAGGTAATAACGCAGAGGGAGCAAAGAATATTAGCAACCGACGCAACTCTAACTTTAACTGGGACATAAAAGCTACTCGTAAATTCCACCTTGCAGACAGATGGGACCTCACGGCTACGCTTCTCTCACAGATTGCACGCCAGTACGAAACACTGAACAGTATATCGGCTTCACGCTTTAGAAGTGATATTGATAACCTATCAGCTGCTACCGAACGGACGGTGACAGAATCGACCTTTGAGCAACGAACATGGGGTCTTTACGGCGAAGCCTTCTTGAATTATGATAACCGACTGTTTATTAATGCAGGCCTAAGACGTGACGCATCCAACCTCATTGGTAGGAATGTGGCAAGTATCTTCTATCCTTCTTTAAGTGCGTCATACAACCTCAAGAACCAAAAGTTCCGCATTGCCTACGGTGAGAGTGGTCGACTCCCCTACCCTACAGATGCCCGCACATCCTACGTGATGAGTGGGACCAGCGCCTACGGTCCTATTGTCAAGCCACAATACAAAGGAAACCCAGACATTAAACCTGAGCGCATGAGGGAGATTGAACTGGGAACAGACTGGACTATTCGTAACAACCATACGCTAAGTCTGACACTCTATGCGCAGTACACATCGGATGCCATTATCTATGATGAGCTCCTTTCGAGTGATGGATGGATTGGAAGTATCCCTCGCAACGTTGGACGTGTAAAGGGTCATGGACTTGAATTAAGCTACAATGGAAATCTGTGGAGGCAGGCCAATCGTCATTCTCTCGATGTATATGCAAACCTTAACTATCAGATGAATAAGGTGACTGACACTGGTGGAAGGGATATCGACAACTATCCTAATGTAGTGAAAGAGGGTCAACCAGTTTATGCATTCTATTATCATACAGTAGAGAAGCCAGCCTTCAATGCTGATGGTACATATAATGCAAATATAGGAGCAATAGAAAGCAAGGATTATCAGTATCTTGGTAAACCCTTCCCATCGGTCAATGGTTCGTTTGGTTTCGATTTGAAACTATTTAAGAACATCACTTTCGGAACAAAATGGAACTATGCATTAGGGGCATCAGTCTATAACCAAAGTTTCTATAACGTAGCTGGATTGGGCGATAACCTCAAGAAACGTAACGATCAACTGCAAGCATTGGCTAACACCGCAGTAGGGACAGCAGAATACAATCAGATAGCTGAGGAGTTAGCTCATAGTGCACGCTATAGAGCAAACTACATAGAGAAAGCCGACTTCCTGCGTCTGTCGACCCTTTACTTAGGTTATGACCTTTCGTCACTCTCACGTAAGCTAACAAAGAATGTCGTTAATGGTATGCGTTTCTCCTTTGCTATACAGAACGTGTTTGTCCTTACCAACTACTCAGGTGCTGACCCTCAGGTAGAAGGCAATGGTGGAACACGCAAACAAAGAGGTATCGGAAGCTTGTCACGTGACATCACCAACACGCCTCACCCACGTACTTACACAGCAACGCTAAGTTTCACATTATAAAAAAGAACACATGACAATGAAGAAGTCTATATATACCCTCCTCGCCCTCGCACTACTGCTCACAAGCTGCGACTCGTGGGTAGAGAATGCAGGGACGCCAAGTAATACACTTACAAAAGAACAATTGAATAAGTCTGCGATGATTGCTATCGTCCAAACAAATACTATCAGTGATGGTCCGTTGACTGCTTATGTGAAGACACTACAGGGTGATGCAGCTTCAGCAGCCTTCCTCGCATTAGGTACGACAGTCGACGAACTGACCGAAGGGACAATTCCTAATGCTCTCCTTTACCGCCAGATAGCAACAGACAACCTCACTCCTACATCGGGAACACAAAGTGACTTATGGAATAAAATACACAACTACTATGCTCGAAGTGTCGAACTGTCAGAGATTGCAGGTCAGATAACAGGAGCTAACGCTGAACAGACTGAGATTATAAAGGCATACGGCAAATACGTGGGACACCTCCATGCTGGCTATGCACTTCAACTGCTTGCAGAGTCATTCTCAACCACTCCTGCGGCAGAAGGTGGTTCTGTCATCCTTAACAAGACTGTGGTCTCACACGAAGCGATGCTAAATCAAGCTAAAGAACAGTATGAAGCAGCATTGAAAGAGGTTCAGTCTGACGCACTGAAGAACTATAGGGGGTTTGACAATGAGGCTGCCAGTAGACAGATAAAAACCTATGAACTGAAACTCGCTATGCACCTTGGACAGTATGCTGAAGCAAAGTCCTTGATAGGAGATGCACTGAAAGATGGTGAGAGCGTAGAGGTTATCTATAACAATGATGGGACTGATAACCCTCTTTACAGTGCGATTGGTCCTAATAGTCGTGACGTACAGGTAAGTCCGTCATTAGAGGCTGCAAGAACAACAGATGCTGAGAAGAAAGCTCTTCCACTGGCCCATGCAAGTGTCGACAAGAAGAACCCTAATCGTTATAACATTTATGCTTCGGCTTTAACAAGAAAGGGTACATTGACAATATCAGATGAGAATGATATCCATCTCGTCAAAGCAGAACTCATTGTAAGGGGTGTTATGACAGGTGATGCACAGACAGAAGTAAACAAAGTCATTGGGAAATATGATACTGCAAGTCAGCTATCAACGGTCCCTACACTCCTTCAGATAGCCGCTCTGCGTCGTATCTTCCTTGCTTTTCGTGGTGAACGAACTGCAGATATCCGCCGTGGTTTGGAACAAGGAACAGCTACAACAACTTGGTCAAACCGTAAGATTAAGTGGTTGCCAATGCCTGAGAAAGAGTTACAAAGCCAAGGACTATAAAGCATATCATATAACTATATTATCTGTAACGGACGCACAATTTCTGCGTCCGTTATTATTTTCTTCTCTTTCAAACAGGTGTAAAGCTGAATAAGAATAGGTGCTTGACGAGTCTTCAAGAGAATGTTTGTAGGCCCTCAAAAAGATATTTTCTTGAAATCTAACGGTCATTAAGTCATAATCAACTCAGTACCTATATTATCTAAGCCATGCTTTCTACGTCGCTATAAGCTAACTATTAATTCTATGGGAGGAATAACTTTTGAAAGACATCTATTGACTTTATTCCTCTCTTTTTGTATCTTTGCTTTCAAAAGAAAACAATTTGTATGAAAACAAACCTACCTGAGAGTGCTCAAGATAATAATGAGGACAAAAACATACTACGAAAGAACCAACAATGGAAGACATTGCGTTTCTATTAAAAGACTGATACTCTATATCAGTTAACTTTCTCCTTCTGTAAACGATTTCTTCCTCTCTATGGAGACCGCACAGTTGACCAGATGGTACAAGCGGCTCGGTCGGGAAAGCAGAATATCATCGAAGGAACAGAAGATGGTGTGACGTCTACTGAAATGGAGCTGAAGCTTATTAATGTAGCACGTAGCAGTCTACAAGAACTAAGAGCTGATTACGAAGATTACATCAAATCGCGACATCTTCAATTGTGGGGAAAGAATCATCCTCGCTATATCCCTCTCCTCAATTTCTGCAGGTTGAATAATGATTATGCTGCCTATAAACCATTCATCTATCGGTGGACAGCAGAAGAGTTCTGTAATACTGCTATAACCCTCTTACATATTACTGACCGAATGATGTGTCGCTATCTTGAACATCTTCAGAAAACTTTCATTGAACAAGGAGGGATTAAAGAGCGAATGTATGCTGCCCGAACTGGCTATCTAAGGCAGCAAGACGAACTTATAAAAAGACTACAGGAAGAAAACAATGAACTGAAAGCTGAAAATGAGAGGCTAAGAAATGAGTTATTGATAATGAAGAATAAATGACAAGAGTATTTCTTTAGAGAAACAAGCAGGACTGCCAGAATTGGCAGACTCATCAGTAAAAGCAAATAACCAATAAGCTGATTGCTTAGCATGGCTAAGAATGCTAGCATGGCTAGGAATACTAGCATGCCTAGAAATGCTAGCACGGCTAGGAATGCTAGCTTGCCTAGAAATACTAGTACGGCTAGGAATGCTAGCATGGCTAGGAATGCTAGCTTGCCTAGAAATGCTAGTACGGCTAGGAATGCTAGCTTACTAGAGACGCTAATATAACCAGAAGGACCCTCACCGCTCTCCTATCCCACACCATCCTATCATATAAACAACAAAGCCACCCAACACCTTGGGCGGCTTCATTATTTATTCCTTAAAGAGAGCTGTTTATGCATCAACCTTACTAGGACCGAATGGAGCAATCGTACGTGGTTCCTGCTCTGGCTCATGGCGATCAATCTTACCAAACTCTTTCTCATAGCGAACTACATTGTCCTGCAAAGCTGCAAGGAGACGTAATGCGTGCTCAGG
>ENA-OWLZ01000299-OWLZ01000299.1-metagenome-genome-assembly--contig:-NODE-299-length-13999-cov-8.214286_pt1 | contig 13999 bp, 15 predicted proteins | sample MGYA00245341_ERZ651117 | MGnify/ENA primary metagenome ERZ651117 (study PRJEB26857, sample SAMEA4031763) | metagenome | biome: human; feature: oral; material: saliva | place: Philippines | collected 2014... | reverse complement strand
TTAGAAATCGCTTCATAGTCGGAAACCTTTAATGATTTCATAGAGCCTGCCGAAGGTCTAACCCCAGGCGTACGTGGTGCCCCAGGCATAACCATTAATAGGTTAGAGCCTAAGCTAGAAATAGAATTTTGAATATCTTGCTTTACACCATTACCAATAGACACCAAGGCAATCACGGCTGCAACACCGATAATAATACCTAACATAGTCAAAATGGATCGCATTTTATTAGCAATGAGGGATGCCCATGCCATCAAAAAACTTTCTTTATACATGAGTCACCTCCTGTACAGGTGTCATATTAAGATTTTGGGAGTCCTCTACGATTAAACCGTCACGCAACACTACATTGCGACTAGCATAAGTAGCAATCTCCGGTTCATGAGTAACAAGGATAATGGTACGCCCCTCGTCATAAAAACCTCTGAAGATGTTCATCACGTCGATAGTCGACTTAGAGTCAAGATTCCCTGTCGGTTCATCGGCCATGATAATAGCAGGATTATTAGCCAATGCTCTAGCTATCGCAACACGTTGACGCTGACCACCAGACAGCTCTGATGGTAAGTGATCCATACGATCGCCAAGACCTACAGAAGAAAGTAATGCGGCAGCTCGTTCATTACGTGCTTTTTTACCCATCCCTGCATAAATCATAGGAAGCGCCACATTCTCTAAAGCCGTTAATTTCGTTAATAAGTTAAAACTTTGGAATACAAAGCCTATTTGTTTATTTCGTACAAAGGCCAATTCATCATCGGATAAGGTAGCAACCTCATCGCCATTTAAGCGATACGAACCTGTCGTTGGTCGATCTAAACAACCAAGAATGTTCATAAAGGTAGATTTACCAGAGCCAGAAGGACCCATGATAGATACGAATTCGCCTTTATTGACCTGTAAGTCGATACCGTGCAATACAGGCACCGATAATTTACCATTTACATAGGTCTTCGTAATCCCTTGTATATCGATTACTGATTGATTCATATTCACCTACTATTAGAATGGTCCACGGCTATTATTCTTAGGAGCTGTAACATCACCACTTACGATGATTTCATCACCTTCAGACAAACCTTTTAAAATTTGTACATTAGTATCCCCTGTAACACCTGTAGAAACAGCGGTACGTACTGGTTGACCATCTTTAATAACATATACGTATTCACCTTGCTTATCTGTACGCACTGCAGTAAGAGGTACTACTAACGTATTTTTAATATCTTCACCAAAGATGGTTGCACGAGCTGTCATAGATGGCAAGAAGTTATTGGAAATATTTTCTGGGATTTGGACTTTTACAGTATAGTAAACAACACTGTTACTTGTAGCGCCCATATTGCCTTTGGTACCTTTTGCGATTTCAGATACATAACCTGTGAAAGTTTCACCTGGCTTAGAATCAACAGTAAATTCTACTTTAGCCCCTTGTTTGATACTACCAATATCTGTTTCGTCTACAGTAAGATAAATTTCTAAATTACTTAAATCTGCAATAGTAGCGATAATCATCTGTGTAGAAATACCGGTACTAATAGTTTGACCAGCTTTCAATGGTGTACCTATAACTGTACCAGACATCGGAGCTGTAATCGTTGCATCACTTAAATCAGCTGCTGCACGATCATATGTAGATTTAGCACGTTCATAAGATGTTACAGCATCATCATAGGTTTGTTGAGCAATAGCATTTTGATCTGCTAATGCTTTATAGCGGTTCATATCTAACTCGGCCTTTGCTAAAGCAGCACGAGCATCATCTGCAGACGCTTGTAGTTGACGTGTATCAATATAAGCGATAACTTGACCAGCAGTTACTTGATCATTTTCTTTTACTAAAACTTTTTCAAGCTTGCCAGCCACATTCGTAGAAACATCTACATAATTGACAGGATTAATAGTACCAGTAGCACTAATACTTGTTTTTACATCACCCTTTTCTACCTTGCCAGTAGTATATAAATTTTGTGTTTGCTTAGAACTTTCACTATGCATATAGTAGTATGTACCACCACCAAGAACACAAAGAACAACAGCACCTGCTATAATTCGTTTACGATGCTTTTGTAAGAATTCTTTCATTATAATCTCCTTGTAAAAAGATGAAGATATTGCCAATAAAGTATCTATTTATGATGATACTATTAGTATTTTTAAATTATACAGCAGCAATTGCTTTCATGCAATATAATTTTATTAATGAATAAATGATGATAAAAAGAAAATGACCCTTTCGGGTCATTAGATACTATCAACTGCTTAAGATTGATAAAAGTGTATAATCCTTATCATTGATAGGAAAATTAAGACTTTCGGCCTCTTGATAGGAAATAGGACGAATATGACCATCTATATAGCCCAATAATCGATTATCTGTACCATTCATCAATAACTCAATACAGGTTTCACTCATACGAGCCGCTAAAATAGCATCGAATGCAGATGGACCGCCACCGCGTTGTAAATAACCCAATACGGTCAAGCTCGGATCAAATTCCGTATGATCCTTAATATAGGATTTAACTTCCCCACTATTATAAACACCTTCTGCAACGAGTATCACACTGTATTCTTTACCACGAATCTGTGTCTCCTTTAAATGGCGACATACCTCATGTAAAGGCATAGGATTTTCAGGAATGAGTACAATTTCTGCACCACACGCAAGTCCAGCTTTAAGCGCAATATGACCTGATTTACGTCCCATCACCTCTACAATGGCTACTCGTTCATGGGAGTTAGATGTATCACGAATTCTACCAACCGCATCAACCACAGTATTGAGCGCTGTATCAAAGCCTATAGTATATTGAGTACCACCCATATCATTATCTATGGTACAAGGAATAGTCATGGTGGACATACCCAGTTTCGCTAAACTGGTAGCGCCTCGCATAGACCCATCACCACCGATAACAATAAGGTGATCAATACTATGAGCCTTCAAAATATCATAAGCCTTTTTTTGAACATCCTCATTTTGAAACTCTGGAAAACGAGCTGTTTTTAGCATCGTTCCACCTTGAGTAATAATGCCTCCTACAGAGCGGTTTGATAATGGAACGAATTGCTCTTCCATAATGCCTAAATAGCCACGTTCAACGCCGAACACTTCAAACCCTTCATGTATTGCTTTTCTAGTTAGCGCTCTAATGGCGGCGTTCATGCCAGGTGCGTCTCCGCCGCTTGTTAGTACTGCGACTCTTCTCATATCCATTCCCCCCTTGTGGTGCATGTTGTTTGGATATAGCTTCTGACTTACGTCCTTTACCTGTCTGATTAGACGTCTTCTGTTTACGCCGTTTATCACAGCAAGATGTAGTAGATACTACCTTATTAGATACCACCTTATTAGAACCTAATGTATGAGAAGTTCGTTTATGACCTTCTATTTTCTTAGGTATTCTTCTATCATTTGTATTTCTAGTAACAGAATTATTTAGTTTTAGTTCTTGAGATGATTCTTTATCATCTCCATTGTCCATATCATTGGGTTGACGTCTTGCTTTAAATTGCACGCCTGAAGCAACTAATTCATCTTCAATACGTTGCATAAAATCATAGGTCCGACCATTTGTTGTATCTAGTACAAAATCACACTGCTTATATACTGGTTTCCAGGATTGTATCATAGCGTGTACAAAAGCATGTACATTATTGTAATCCATAGTTGGCCGCTTCCCAATTCGGCGATTTACACGGCTCACAATACGATATTGTGCAGCGCGAATACCAATAATATATGAGTATTTTTTTAATACTTTTAACGTGCGATGTTCAATAGGAAAATTACCACCTACAGATATAACTGCTTCATGGTATAAGCATACCTTTTTAAGTACATCCATTTCAGCACGACGGAATGCTTTTTCTCCAATTTTCTTGAATATTTCAGCAATAGGCAACCCAAAACGACCTTCTAATACACGATCAGTATCTACAAATTGCCATCCCTTGCGTTCTGCAAGATTACGACCGAAATGACTTTTGCCACTTCCCATAGAACCGATGAGCATAATATTGCGTTTTATTATCATCTATTTATGTGCCCCTTATTATTTCATATCCTTCATTGTACTATAAAATTCTATAAAAACAAAGACAGACTATAGACTAACTCTCTATAATCTGTCTCTATTAGTATTACTGAAAATAATTTATATGCTAAGACCTCATAGCTGGTTTCACTGCACAATGTACATATACTACATTGCCTTTCCGCTCTATGTCCTCTATTTCTATACGGCGTGAAGGTTCTTTCTCATCAACAGTATTAATCCAGTTTATAAGGCGTTCTGTACTCCCTAATACAGTTAACTCTAATACACCTTCATGCTCATCAGTACTAACAATCATTAACGGTTCTCCTTGCAAAGAATCAAAAACACTTGTATTAGAACTTGTGTTAGATACCTTATTTTGCGTAAATGACTCTAACAATTTGGCTTCCTTAGATACGATATAATCTGACTCAGCATGCATTTTAATAACATAGTTTTCTTGTCGCTCTTTCAATTGAGTAACTTTCTGATTTAAACTAATAAATCCATATAGTGAACCACTAATGATGATGATCCACACTATTACGATTATTAGTATCTTCTCTACTGGATGTGTTGTGCTCTCCTTTAGATCCTTCCACATGGAATGTATATATACCTTTATCTGCTTTAACTGTTCCATGACACTCCATTCCTATTAGTCTATGTTGAAGACTAGCTATAAACTTACGACACGCGTCATCAGTAACACCTACACCATCCACACTAATCTGTCCATCTTTTATATGGAGGTGCTGCAAACTAATACCTTGCTCCATAGCTATATCAATGACATATAGGACTATGGTATTTTGAATCACAGATGATGTATTATCTCTTGAACTATTCTTAAGAATTTGATCTTTAATGGCTATTATATCTGCATACTGTTTCCCTATAGACTGATACTGTGGATTTTCTAACAGATTCGATAGTTCTAATTTTTCAGCTTTATAATGTTCGTAACTAGTCCAGCAATAACCTAGAGATAATAATCCTACTAATCCATATGCAATACTCATTCCATATAGATAATATCGATATCTATGCCATATACTATGCCAATGTAACGAACGAGGCATTAGATTAATGTGTCTATCCTTACCAGCCCAAGCCAATCCATTTAAGCCCCCTTGCTGCCATACCAATGGCCATATCCCAATCTAGTTGACCTTGTTTACATCGATTACGACCACGACCTAAAAATAGTAGAGGAATATACTCCGTCTCTCCATATATAGAAATAATAGCTTCCATATCCTTTCGTTCCTCTTCAGTTAACTGTTCTAAACCATACAGCTTAATGCCTTGTATTTCATCTACGCCAAACTCCTGCAATCTAGTTTCAAGCTGTTCTATCCCTTCTGATACATCGGTACTAGTAATAGGAATTCTACATTCTTGAATACATATATCATTCCACCATAGCCATAAGTGTAAATCACCCTTTTCAACAACGCCAGTTACAGTTCCACTACGCCGCATCAAACTATAACAAATAGGGATAGGCCAAAAATCGATTACATCTACTGGAGCATAAGTGTCTCGTATTCCTTGTTTTAACAGTTCTAATGAATGACGTTCTACAGCTACCATAAACATATGATAATTATGTCTTGGATATTCTCGACGACACGCATCCATTTGGAAGCTATCTCCATCAAAGCTAAAGTAATCCTCTACATTCCATTTGATGAACTCTTTCATATCAAAATCGTGAGGATCATAAGGTGCCACATGCATTTGTGTATCAATATTTGCAACAATGCTGTAAGCACCATCATCTAAATCATACATTTCAATAAATTTTCGAATATCCTCATCAATAGGTGCACTGCGTTTCATTTCTAGTGCATCGGTAATGACCATAGTTTTATTTTCTACATGAGCTGTAACACATACAATACGTTCATCTGTAATGCATACTCCAGTATGTACTTTCTTTTTTCGTTTCATAGATTCACCTCAATATGGTTTCACCTTTATAACATGCATATTATTATCCTTATCTACCGTTACATACATATGTACTCGACTGACAATTTCGTGACGCTTCAATTTCCCATAACTTATAACATGACGAGGATTTTCTGATACTGAGTCAGCTTCAATCGTTATTTCCACGTCTGCATCATCAGCTACTATTAGCTTTTGCTGAAAGTCCCATGTATTACCCGCTCTACAATAGCCTACAAACCAATGTGCTCCGCTTTGAGCTGCATAGTGTGCCTCTTCTAAATGCAATTCATCTATGGCATTACTTTCACAAATTTGACCTATACGCAGCCCCATAAAGGCTAACAATAATAAAAAAGACATTGTAAGTATCGCTACATATGTAATAAATCCAGCATTATGGGCTCCCATGTCCATGACTCGGTTCCTCATGATATTTATACCAATCATATATACTACTTTGACCTATAGCAACTTCATATATAGCTAATTCTCCATATCCAGCAGTATATCGCCTATCACCAGTAAATCGATTAGTAATATACCAATGCATGCGGATAGTTTCACTTTCATCTATACTAAATGGATGCTCTTGTGTATACCCCACATTTCGCTTATCTTTTGTACCTATAATGCGGCTACCACTAACCGGCTGCAAGCTGCCATCCGTAAGTTTTTTATACAGCGCATGGCGTTGTACAGTTAACGTAGTCCGTTTAGTATCGTGAACACATAAAGTCTTATTTCTATCCTCTACAGTTACCTGTACAGGATTCCATATAATTTGAGCTACAACCATACGCCTTGTATACCTACCATCCTCCATCATCGCAACACTATCTATTAATTTTGCATTCCACATAACTCCGTAAAAAACTATCCCTAATAATAAGGTTAGAACGATAGTAGAAATAGTTATACTCATAAGTGTGGAATACAAAATAAAACCACTTTGTTTATCATGAGTACTCAACGTATTTCCTCCAAAATGAGAGATAAGCTATACACAATAGTTTCATTATCTATGGCCTGTACAGTTAATCGTTGTAGGGCAATACCATTCTCTACGGTAGGTTCTATGTGTGTTTGATAAGTAATAGATTCCCTAGGGCTCATAATAAATTGAGAGTTATGAATCCCTTCTTGAATGTGCCCTGTTTTGTAATACTGGGACTTACTTTCCTCTAAATATGTTACAGTGTCTTGTACTATATGATCCCAATAATAAGCCTTATAGATTGTCAAGGTAGCCATCCAAAATACAGATAGTATAACAGGCAATATAAACATAATAATGGCTGTTGATACTAAGGCATCTCCATACATAAACCCCTTAGTGTACTTCTTCCCATCGAATACGTCCCGTCTGCACAGATATCCATATACGATTTCTCTCACCACTTTCTCGATCCCGTAAAATAAGTTCCGTTCCATCATAAGGCAATCCTAGAGAAGAAAAAGAGATAACTGTTAAAGGTTGTACGTTTTCAATCCCTGTAGGTAACGATATATCGACTGTATGATGATACGCATCCTCCTCTAAGGTATAGCTATCTTTATTTAATATGAATAACATGCGTCCTTTCCCATTCGACTTATGACCAAGCATAGACCAAAGTTGAACCTTTTTTAACATATATACCACTTCTTGAGTACTTCCATTTAGAGTGTAACGGCTAGGCGTTGTTACAATAGGCAAAGACATAGAAATAAGAAGTAAAAATAAACTAATCGCAATAATCCACTCAGCTAACAAAGAGCCGTATTGATGATGTACAGGTTGTGCCTTAACCATTGGTACAACACCTCCATATAGGATCCGCCATGTAAGGCACACCAACCACCAAAGCATAGAAAGGGACCAAATGGAATGTATTGATTACGATAGCTTGTTAGTAAGAGATAGAGAGAACCAACACAAAAAGCTACGTAAAAGAAACATACAATCTCCCACGGCGTAAGCCACATGGCAATAGCAGAAAACCATTTCACATCGCCTAGTCCAAAACCTTTATGGCTTATAAGACGAAGTCCATATGTAATAGCACCTACACTCATAACACTTATAATCGTTACAAGCATAGACTTATCATTTATAAAGCTATACACGATACCACCTAAAACAAGCACTAACGCCCCTTCATCAGGCAATATATAGTAATGCATATCGATGGTAGCACCTGCTATGATGATGAGTGAAAATACAGCATACAAAGCAACGTGAATAAAGGATATTGCTCGTGATGAAATCATAATAGGCAATACTATGGATGCTATATACACGATAAGTGCTATCACATAATGAGTCCCTTTCATACCTTGTCCTTCCATAAAATCAACTATACATATGCAAATATAACTATTGATAGAACTACATATGTAAATGCAAATATAAATTTACATTCCATTCATCAATCCATGCACATTAACTATTAAGACTTAAATATTCAATAATAAATATTAAGTATTAAGTATTAAGTATTAAATATTAAGCATTAAATATTAAGTACTAAATACTAGATAGAGGTTACGTTTAAGGTGCATCAGGTGCTTTAACGACAACTGCTTTTGCAGTGCCGCCATTAACCACTTCATAAGTAATGGTATATTCCTTATCCTTTGCAGTTTTAACATGTTCTGTAAGATAACCTTCTTTATATAGATTTTCTACTGTTGGTGGTGTATCTACATTCTTGTCAATCATATAGAGCTGCGTTGCATTTTTAATTATTTGAATATCTGCCGTTTCCTTCGCATTTCGTGCTCTATCAGCAGCCGATAAGAATTGTGGCATCGCAATAGCTGCCAATATGGCAATAACGGCTACCACAACCATTAACTCAACAAGGGTAAAGCCCCCTTTTCTCGACTTCTTGAGATTTTCCCGAACATGAGAAATATGTAAGTGGTCTAAAACCCATTGACCACATAGTTCTAATCGATAATTTAAACCATGAACCATATGTATAACAGAACTCATAATATCCTCCTTATAATGATTAAATAACGGCTATCCATTTATATTGACCTCTATTGTGCTAACTATAAATAGCTATTGTCCTCCCAACTTAGCAATAGACGTAAATAATGGATACATAACAGATACAACTAAAACGGCTACACCAATTCCCATTACAGTTAGCAAAATTGGTTCTAAAAGTCTCTCTAGTCGGGCGATATATTTTGAAAGTATAGATTCATAGTAATGTCCACAGTGATGTAGCATCTTAACGAGCTCTCCACTTTCCTCGCCAATAGAAATCATTTGCCATATAAAGGAATTCCCAATATTCTCAGTTCTAAGGCTCTCTTCAAAAGAATGGCCCGTTAATAACTTTGCCTCTACTTTCTCACTACATTCGGAACCATACATATTGCCCCATAAAGGTCTTGTGATATTCATAGTATGAATAATAGAAATTCCAGAATCTAACAAAAGGGCCCAAACCTTTAGCATACTTGTATAGTAAATGCAGGTCATCCATTGGTATCGGTGAGCCAACAGCCAAAGCCAACGATGTACTTTGCGTTTTATACTATGTTGATGGTATGCAAAAATCAAAGAACCTATCCCTACACACTGCATAATAAAGACTAAAATAGGATGACTCTTTAACCCTTGTCCTAATGCAAAGAGAGCTCGCGTCATCAATGGCAATGTAATATGCATGGTAGTAAAAACCTTTTCAAAGGATGGGATAATAAACAAGATGGTAACAAGAAAAAATATATTCATTAATACAAGTAGAAATAACGGATAAGAAATAGCACTGATAACCTTTTGCCGCAATTGTCGTTCCCAGTCATAGTGACGTGAAATATATTGCAAGCTTTCACCTAATGTACCGGCAGCCTCTCCACTTTCTAGTAAAGCCAGTGCTATCGCAGGACATCCTTCACTACGCAATGCTTGCGATAAGGTTTGGCCTCTCTCAATCGATTCATAGAGAGCTGTATATAAAAGCCCTCGCTTCCCATTACATAGTAACTGTAATGCCCTCCGTAAAGGCACGCCAGACTCGATGAGTAGTCCCAATTGATAGGTTACATCTACCACCATGGTATGATTCCACTTATGCTTTTTCTTATTTACTTGTAAAGTGATTTTATAAATCTTGTATCCATCGCGCTTTAACCGTGTACCGACCTCCTGTTCTGAATCTGCCCACATCAAACCTTTTACTGTTTCATTATTCTCATTTTTTACGACATATTCATAAGCCTCCATATCTCTGCACCTACGATAATTGTTGATCTAATAGCGTATGTAGTTGATGCTGCGTTCCATATTGTGCTTTTACATCTCGTACGGCCATTTCTAGTGTTTTCATAGGCAGTTGTGTTTCTTGAATAGAGATAATTTGCGGTTCCTTACGAGTGCGTATTAAATTTGCCACTGCATGAGTGTTTAACAAAATATCACGAATGGTAATAAACTTTTTATTCCACCTAAGGAGTCGTTGACATATAACAGCACGTAACACTTGAGATATTTGACTGCGAATCTCCTCTTGTTGTTCACCAGGAAATAGTGAAATCATACGGTGAACAGCCATCACAGCCCTTTGCGTATGCATAGTGGCCATCACAAGATGCCCCGTTTCAGCCGCATGAAGAGCGGCCTCTAATGTTTCACGATCTCGAAGCTCTCCAACCATAATGACATCTGGGTCCTCCCGCAATGCATCGCGAATACCATTAGACATAGACTTAATATCGGCACCTAATTGGCGTTGATGAATTAAAGATTTCTTAGGCTTAAACTCAAATTCTATGGGGTCTTCTAAGGTAATGATATGGCGCTCCATAGTTTGATTTATATAGTCAATACAACAGGCTAAGGTAAAACTTTTCCCACTACCTGTAGGCCCGCATACAAGCAATAGACCATCATGTGCTTCACATAGTTTTTGAAGTAATTGCCCTTCACTGTTATCCTCTAGCTTAAGTTGTTGATGACACAATAACCGCAGTGTCCCACATATCGTTTGATTAGCCTTATATAGATGAACACGTATACGCACACCACAACAGGAACAAGCTTCATCGAGAGATTGCCATTCATAAGAGGCTATACCACAACGTCGTAAAATATCTTCAATTAAGATAGTAGTACATATAAACGAAGTAGCCTTCAATCCATCACCATGTCGCAAATAGATAGGCTCACCACATTGTAGATGAATATCTGTGGATGATAATTGTATTGCTTGTTCAACAATAGTTTCTAAATTTCCACTATTACAGCATGAGTCCACAACGATGCACCTCCTCTATAGATGTAACATGCTGAGATACAGCTTCACGAGCGGAATCCTCTAGTGACAAAAGTAAATGTGCTTCTAATTGATCCCAGTGAACTGAATTAGTTGGTATTTCTAAATATTCAAAGAGCGCAGTCCGCCCATGATACGTGGTGCCATCAAATTTTCGAACTAAACGTTGCGCTATTGCCCCCATTAAAGTAGCCCGTATTAAATACGGTTCTACCCCCATATCCATGAGACGCGTTACAACACCAATAGCTGTGTTAGTATGAATTGTAGATAACACTCGATGCCCTGTTAAAGCAGATTTAACGGCCAACTCTGCAGTCTCCTTATCCCTGATTTCACCAATCATAATCGTATCTGGATCTTGCCGTAGCACTGATCTAAGCCCTTTGGCAAATGTAAAGCCAATCTTCTCATTAATACCAATTTGTATGGCTCCTTTAATTTCAGCCTCTACGGGATCTTCAAGACATATGAGCTTTGTTTCCTCTAGATTTAACATGCGTAACATTGCATATAAAGTAGCCGTTTTACCACTACCTGTAGGTCCACAGATTAGAAGTAAGCCATAAGGACGTTTTAGTAATTGTTTTATATGGTCAAAAATATCTGCACGCATACCTAACGCTTTAAGGTCTTTATGACTCCCTTCATTTCCCATAAGTCGGCAGACCAAAGTCTCACCATATAAGCTGGGTAAGGTAGATACGCGCATAGTTACGGCTTTGTCCTTATGGCTCCAAACCCAACGGCCGTCTTGAGGCAATCTTTTTTCACTAATATCTAATGCACTACAAACCTTGATGCGGTTGATGATAAGTTCAGCCTCTTCAGAAGACACAGTCATATTCGTTCGTAGTAATCCATCTTGTCGTAACCGAACTCGGACACCATTTTTTGTGGGATCAAAGTGAATATCACTCACATGATGTTCTAAAGCATAAAGGATAATGTCGTCTAATGTTACGTCTACATACATGGTCACCTCCTATACCTTGCGGTATGTTTTTACCTCACACTAGCGTATGGCGTAATAAGTTTCGACATCGTCCTATAAATTCCTCTTTTATTTTTAAAAATCCACGAAGCGAAAACTTTTCTATTTTGGGACATATAAAAAAGGCGCCCCGAAGGGCGCCCTTATTGGACTTTTAGCTAAGACGATTTTTATTTTAAGTTATAGAAAACGTCATTACCTTTATATTGAGCTGTTTCGTATAACATTTCTTCAATGCGAAGCAATTGGTTGTATTTTGCTACACGTTCAGAGCGAGCTGGTGCACCAGTTTTAATTTGACCAGCATTTACAGCTACAGCGATGTCAGCGATGAATGTATCTTCTGTTTCACCAGAGCGATGAGATACTACGCAAGTGTAACCAGCGCGTTTAGCAAGTTCCATAGCATCGAAAGCTTCAGTGAGGGTACCAATTTGGTTAACTTTTACAAGAATAGAGTTACCTACACCAAGCTCAATACCACGAGCCAAACGTTTTGTATTAGTTACGAATAAATCGTCACCAACGAGTTGTACGCGATCGCCAAGGCGTTCTGTCAACAATTTCCAACCATCCCAATCTTCTTCAGCAAGACCATCTTCGATGGATACGATTGGGTATTTACCTACTAAGTATTCGTAGAATTCCACCATTTCAGCAGCTGTTTTAACTTTGCCTTCGCCAGCTAAATTGTATTTGCCATCTTCATAGAATTCAGAAGATGCGGAATCAAGAGCTAATTTAAAGTCTTTACCAGGTTCATAACCTGCCGCTTTAATAGCTTCACAAATTACTTCTAATGCTTCTTCGTTGGATGCCAAGTTAGGAGCGAAGCCACCTTCGTCACCTACGGCGGTGCTAAGACCTTTATCATGAAGTACAGATTTCAATGTATGATATACTTCTGCACAGCTGCGAAGAGCTTCAGCAAAAGATTCCGCGCCTACAGGCATAATCATAAATTCTTGAATATCTACGTTATTATCCGCATGTGCGCCACCATTCAAGATATTCATCATAGGAACTGGTAATTCTTTTGCGTTGAAACCGCCAAGGTATGCAAACAATGGCAAATCTAAAGATTCAGCTGCTGCACGAGCTACTGCCATAGATACACCAAGAATTGCATTAGCACCTAAGTTAGATTTATTATCTGTACCATCTAATTTCAACATCAAGTTATCGATAGCTACTTGTTCAGTCGCATCATAACCAATAATGGCAGGACCGATTTTAGCATTTACATTATCGATAGCTGTTAATACACCTTTACCGGAGTAACGGGATTTGTCACCATCACGTAATTCTACAGCTTCAAATTTTCCTGTGGAAGCACCAGATGGAACTGCAGCTGTTGCAATAGTACCATCTTCTAAACATACTTCAACTTCAACAGTTGGGTTACCGCGGGAATCTAAAATTTCTCTTGCAATGACTTGTTCAATTACTGCCATTTCTTCACCTCATAAAAATCTAATGGGATAACTGTCATGCGACAGATATTATATATTGAGCAAAACCATATAGGTTATAACTCTAGTTAACTACTAATATAGTGAAAGTTCTATATTATGCTTTTTGTACTAAACTATGACCTGTCATAGATTCTGGTTGTTCTATACCAGCCAAGTCTAATAATGTAGGAGCAATATCACATAATTTGCCAGCCTCTAATGTAGCTGTTTTTAGAGTATCACTCATTAAAATTAAAGGAACTAAATTTGTAGTAT
>ENA-OWLZ01000296-OWLZ01000296.1-metagenome-genome-assembly--contig:-NODE-296-length-14099-cov-10.813301_pt1 | contig 14099 bp, 17 predicted proteins | sample MGYA00245341_ERZ651117 | MGnify/ENA primary metagenome ERZ651117 (study PRJEB26857, sample SAMEA4031763) | metagenome | biome: human; feature: oral; material: saliva | place: Philippines | collected 2014... | reverse complement strand
CGAGGGCGGCAACGTCAAGCGTATGTTTGACCAAGCCGCCGTCGCCAGCATGATGGTGAGATTCTGAGGCAGGAAGACGCTGAACAAAAGCTATGAAATTGCGTAATAAGGGCAGACCGTCCCTGTTCCAGTTTTCATTTGAGAGACCGAGATTGGCTTTGATGTTGGCAATAGAAGGCTGTAAATCTAATTCTGCAATCAACTCATCAGCTGACAGAATCAGAAACTTATCGCCATAAATTTTTTGAACGGCAACTGAAACCGGTGCAGGGGATTGCTGCGGTTTTGAAGGTTTGCGGTTAAGGTAGAAATAGGCAGCTCCCGCGCCGCCTATTAATGCCAAGCCTGTGTAGGATAGCCAGTCCATCATGCGTAAGCCACATAGTCGGGATGGATCATCCGCATCATTTTAAGTTTGAATTGTAGTGCCGGCGCATGAGGCTGGTCGCTGATATACAGATTGGCATTGGGGCAATAGCGGTAAAATTCGCAGAACGGTTCATTCAGACTGTTCCAGTTGCCGTTCGGTGTTTGTGCGATGAAGTAGCAGCCTTCGAACTCCCGGCTTAATAAGTCAGCGATATGTTCATCAGTCGCAGTTACAGGAAGTTGTTCCAGCAAACTGGTGGTTTTTTCAACCAAAAACGCCTCTGTGGATGTTTCATTCAGGGTATATTGCTCGATAAAACCCTCACACTGGTGCAACATTGATAACAAAATGCCGGACCACCTCGGGCTGGCTTTGTCAAAACGTTCTAAGCTGAAGCAGAGTTGGTTGAAATGGTAATTGTCCATGGTGAGTTTCCGAAAGTGGTTTTAGTAAAGCAAATGTTATCCTATATAGAAAGGTAGGCAAGCAATAATCCGTATCAGGGCTTTTTCGTATTGTTTCTTGACAAAAGTCCAAAACCATGAACTCTTTTCGGCCTTTTCTCTTTTTGACAGCCATGGACAACCATGGCTGTCGTTACCTTTATGGCCGTTTCTTTTTCCTTTAAGTCTTTTTAACTCTTACATTTAAGGCGTTTCCATTAACCATTAAGCCTTTTAAAAAGGAAATATGCGGTTTTAAGCATATTTCCTTTTTGGCTTTTCTGATAAGTCCTTTACCATTTAGGTTCACACTATTTCGATTTTGTCAAGAAACAATACGATAAAAATCAAATTCATATTATTTCTGTCAAAATTTTTGACAAAGTTTCACAATCAATCCCGTCGCTTATTACGACAACTTTTAATTTAAAACCGACCTGTGGTTTGAAGATAGAGGTGGGGGTACCTTTACTTTAACCTGCTTCGTATTCTTAAAGAGGAGCGTTGGCTATCCTGTTCCATGCAGGCGTCACCGTATAGCGTCTGTTCCAGCGTCCTTCTTTAAGAATATGGGCATGTACAAGGGTCGCATCATGCAGACAAATAACCAAACCGCCATTCCCGCCGAATTTGAGATGCTGCTGCAAGAAGTAGGCAAAAAATACGACATTGGCGACTCTGGCAGGTTTATCAAGCAGAACGAAGGCGATGAAAAAGTTGTCAGCTTTCTGAATTGGGTATTTCCTTACGCCAAATCCATTAAAGCGTCCGATGTGCATTTTTCCAGCCGCGAAAACGGCTGCCAAATCCGTATCCGTCACGAAAACATGCAGATAGCCAACGAATGGCTGTTTACCCGTCAGGCCGCGCTCATCATCAATAACCAAATCCGTGCCAAATGCCGCTTACCGATACACGACATTGACTCCTGCCTGGATTCATCGTTTTGGATGCTAGATAGTGATGGCGAAGCCATGATTGATATCCGGGTCAGCATCGCACCTACAACCTTTGGTCAAAACATTGTGTGTCGATTAGGTAATCAGGCTGCTGATTTGCCGTTATCCAAAATCGACATGCCAGAAGATGTGCGTTCTGCTTATTTGCAAGTATTGGACAGCAAACAGGGCATGATCATTGTCAGCGGGCCTACCGGCTCCGGTAAAAGTGCGACTCTGGCAGCCAGCATCAGCCATCTGAATAAAGAAACCATCAACATCATGACGGTAGAAGATCCCGTTGAAAATCGTATTCCCGGAGCCAATCAGGTCAGCATTAATCCGCACCGTACCTTTGCCAAGGTTCTGCGCTCTTTCTTGCGACAGGATCCGGACATCATCATGGTAGGCGAAATCCGTGACACGGAAACTGCTGCGATTGCTACAACTGCGGCCAATACCGGTCACTTACTGCTCTCCAGCGTCCATGCCAATAACGCACCGGCAACATTACTGCGCTTGATGGATTTGAATGCCGAACCGTATGCGTTGGCTGAGGCTCTGCTGTGTTTCTTTTCCCAGCGCTTGGTCAGAAAACTATGCAGTAACTGCGCTAAAACGGTCAATCTGAGCGAGGTGCAACAGGATCAATTACCAACGCGTTTCCCGAACAGATCCTATTACGCCATTAACGAAAAGGGCTGTGAATTGTGCGGACATCAGGGCCATAAAGGGCGGATTCCCGTATTTGAAATGGCATTTAATACCAGCGAGGTCCGGCAGGCCATTCTTTCTCAGGACTTAGACGGTGTGCGTGCCGCATTATTCAAGCAATCTGTGTACCGGACATTGACCGAAGCGGCACTAGAAATGTCAGCAGTAGCCAAAGTCGATTTTTACGATGCGTTATCCGTAACCCAAGAAACTTTTTTATCGGATGTTGGGGCAAGTTATGAAACTGTATAAAACCGCAATAGGTATCACTTTAGCAGGTTTGCTGTTTCCGAGTATGGCGGCGGCGGCACCTGATTTGCAGACACAGCAAGCATCGAAAACAGCCGCTGATTTAAGCGGCATCATCAAACCGTATCAAACCGTCGGCAACTTTAAAGATGAGGCGACGCGGATTTATATGTTTGTATCGTTTGAATGTCCGTATTGTGCCAGCACATGGGCAGGCTTTGCCCAGTGGGGTCGAACCCTGCCTGAGCCGTACCAGCTGGTTTTTGTGCCACTGTTCGGAACAAAAACACAAAACGCGGCTGCTACGGCTTTCTACATCGTTAGAGACATGGCTCCTAACCGCATTAACGAATACATGCGGTTGGCTTATGGTGAAACGACCAACCGCAGGGTAACACCGGATACCTATGTAGGCATCCTACGCAGAATGGGTTTCAGTCAGGCGCAAATCAATGCGTCACTAAACAGTAAAAACACCCAAAACCGCATTGCCCGAGCCATAGACTTGTCACGCCGCTACCGAGTTTCGGTTACGCCTTCTTTCGGTGTTGTCGGCAAATACACGACCCACGCCGGCTTTACCAACGGTGATTACAGTCTGCTGACCCAGTTATTAAACGGATTGGTATCAGATGCGATGGAAAAGATTTAAACCTTACCGCCGCCTGGCTTTTTGGACGGCAACCGTACTGTACGGTCTCTGCATGATTAATGTTCCTCCCGCCCAAACATGCCAGCTACCTAATGAGTGGATTGATAAGGGTCGGTTTGTTGCGCAACATTTGGACAAGCCCATGCTGATGGCAAGCAAAACAGTATTTAGCCTGTCGCTCTATCCGAAATGCTTTGCTCCGGTATCGGAGTCAAATGGGATAGACAGTTGGACGGCCGAGGCATTGAGACCGTTGCAGCAACATGCTTACCGCAGTTATAAAAATTGGATGTCCGTTATAGCTTGGGCGATATTGATTAACGCAGTTTGGTTTTGGTTGTTTGCAGCGGCAGCTGCTTGGAAAGGCATAAATAATGGTAATCAGCAAAAGTAATTCGGCAGCAGTCGTGATGACGGCATGGTTGTTGGGGGCTTGTGCATACCCTACCCAACAGGGTCAGGCACAAGCAAAGACGGCCGTAATGCCGGTGAGCGAGCGTACGGAATTGGTAGTGCTGCGCCAACCTGCCGGATATTCGGATGTGGCTTTGATAGGGATAGAGGAAGGTACCTATATCTGGAAACCGCAAGAAATCAGTCCGTTCGGAATCCAACTTTCTTTCGGTAACAGTGAAGGCGGTTCGAAGCACCTTCATACGGTGTATTTCGCTACCGATTCCGCCACCATTAGTAAAAAAGAGAAACAGCGTTTAGAAGCAATTGTCGCATCACTGCCTGAAAGCGGAGCGATATTGTCAGGATATGCAGACCCAAGAGCCTCTGGTTCTTATAACTTGGAATTATCGCGCAGACGTGCCGATGCAGTAGCCTCTTACCTTCGTTATCACGGCATCAGCGTGGACAAAGAATGTGCTTACGGCAAATACCGGCTTCCGGATGCCAATTTGTGCCAGTAAGGAGAACAGAAAATGACGAATGAAGAAGTGTATTACCCCGAATGTATCGATACCATGCAGCAGGTTCTAATTTTTGAAGCCGACGATCTGATGCCTATCTTTTTGGGGTTGGCGGCAGCGGCCATTATCAATATGCAGATCCGTTCCCCCATGCTGTACATATTCGGGCTGCTTGGCGGCATCCTGATGAGTGTAATGTATATCAGATTGAAACGGAATGCCTTGCCCGGCGCGTTTATCCACCTGATTTACTTATGCGGCCTACCGCTGAACAAAGTCTTTAACAATGGCCTGTTGCGTCGTGTGGAGGATTGATATGCAACTGAAAACAGCCCGTAAGAAGATGGCGGATTTATTGGGCGAAAACCGGACTTTGAAAATTGTCTGCCTGTGTTTGGGGATTGTTAGTGTAGGTTTGACCTATAAAGTTGCCACCATGCACGAGCGCATTGTCATCCAACCGCCGAACTTGACTAAAAGTGCAGTTGCTGCATTTGACCACGCTTCCGTTGAGTATTTCGAACCGATGGCGATTTACATCGTTTCAACCATTTCTTCAGTTGTGCCGGAGTCCGTGGACTTTATTTCAGACAGTATGGAACAGTTTTTTGATCCAGAGGTGTGGGTTTCGTTAAGACCGCAGTTGTTGGCTGTAAAAAGTAATCCAAAATACAACGGCATCAATGCCATGAGTTATTTTCAACCGACCAACGGCGTGATTTACGAGCCTTCCACTAAAAAATTCTACGTTAGCGGCAAACTTACTTCGTCAGCGTACAGTAAAGGTGCAGTACAAAGTATCGGTTCGGTACAGGCTACTTACGAATTGAAGATGTATATGAAAAACGGTCTTCCGCGAGTCAGCTACTTCAAAGCCTATGTAGGTGAGCCGATGACCGAAGAATGGATGCGCTCCCATAAAGACCAGGCTGAAAAACGTCAGGAGCGGATGAAACAGGTTGTTCCCGATGCCCGTGAAAGTGAAATACAACGGGATCCAACAATACAGGCTACCGAGTTGGAGCAAGCGGTTCAGAGCGCCCCAGTCACGCAACCGGTATCGGAAGTTCCGACAGAAACAACCAACCCAGTCGGATTGCAGCCTTCGGGTACCAGTATTGACGGTGTAGAGCCGCCAGTCGGCAAAGAGGACATTTTACCGTGAGGAAGACCATGAAAAATTACCGTTTGTTGAGTTTGGCCGTCTTAACGGCATTAACAGGCTGTGTATCGACACCACAATCACAGCCCGAACCCAAAGAGGAGGTTTACCGGCCGGTAGAAGAAGTTTGGCCGGATGTGGTGGCCAAACCTGCTCAGAAAACGACAGTTAAAAGCAGCAAAGCTACAACTGCTAAAAATGCCAGTCTGCCCAATAAAAGCAGCTATGCGCAACGCCGTGTTGTTCAGATTAAAACACCTGTCAGCGGCGGTTATCAGGACAATATCCAAGAAGGCATGGTGCGTGGAGTACACAATATTACTTCGCTTTACGGCGAAAACCATACTGTGCCGATTGCCTTGAATTATCCGTCCATTATTATGACGCCGTTTGCCAATCCCAAAATGGTGGGCAACAAAAAACTGTATGACGCAGAAATCCATGGTCCGAATTTCATTCTCAAACCGAATACGGCACAGAAATTCATGGTCATGGTATACGACGAGGGGAATCCGACGCTGCCTGTGTCTCTTACTTTATCGCCGCAAGCGAAATTAAATTCACAGACCATCAGTCTGGCGACGGGCGGGCTTTCTCCCTTGGAAAAAAGCGGTACCCGTGTTGGTAAGCAGGGCGAGTTTACCCAAATGCTCTCGGCTGTATTACAGGATATTGTCAAAGGGGTTGTACCGACCGGTTATACCGTCCGTCCTCTGAGTGAAAAAATGCGCATGGCCAACGGTATGGCTTCGGTACCGGTTGAACGGTACAGCAGCAGCCAGTTTGACGTATATCGCTACCGCCTGACCAATACGACCGATACGCCTCAAGTGCTGGCTGAAGAAATGTTCGGCGCCAATAAACGTGTGATGGCCGTAGCTTTCTACCCTAAAGTCAGCGTTTATCCTGGCGAAACCACAGATGTGCTGATCATGGTATCAAAACTGGGAGCGAAATAATGAGCCTCAAAAGCAAATGGTCGAACATGACCGGCAAACAGAAACAGATCGCCGTACTTGGTAGCGTCGGCGGTCTCGGTCTGTTGATTCTGATTACCGCCGCCATGCGGGATTACAGCAACGGGATGCTGCGTAAGCCAGAGAAGAATACTGAAACCCAAGTTTTAACTCCTGCAACACGGAATATGAACGAAGAAAGAATGGCGGCAGAAATTCAAGCACTGCGACAGCAGATGGAAGCCGACCGGCGCGAACGTATGACGCAGCAGCCAGGACAAGGGGTGCAGGAAAAGGGTTTAAGTGAAGACGAGGTAAACCGCAAGATTGCTGACGCATTGCAGGCAGCAGAAGCCGCTAAAGGTGCTTCCGAGCGTGACACGGTCAATCCCGGCGCTCCGCTTGCCGATGGCAACGGAGATGGCAGCAAAGTCACTTTACCGTCTGAAACCGTACCGACGGAAGAAGAGCAGGGTGATGAATCAAAATCTGCCTTCCAAAGTACCGGTGGCGTTAAAAAAACTGCAACAGGGACATCCAAGAAAGCTGCTGATGCAGATGATGAAAGTAAAACCTACCTGCCCCCAGGTGCTACCTTGTCGATAGCGCTTCTGTCCGGTGTCAACGCACCGACCAATACCAACAATGACAGCAAGGATCCGTTGCCAGTGTTGATGCAGGTTAGGGGAACGGCCATTCTGCCTAACGGCTACCGTTCCGATTTATCCAACTGTTTCGTACTAGCCTCAACTTTTGGGCAATACATGGATTCCCGCGCCATGATGCGCACAAAAACCATTTCCTGTATCCGCAATGATGGGAAAGCGGTCGAAGCAAACATCCAAGGGACAGTATTTGGAGAAGATGGGAAGCCGGGCTTCCAAGGCCGTTTGGTTTCCAAAACCGGCAAAGTGATTTCACAACTGCTCAAAGTCGGCGCGATGGAAACCATGGCCAATATTGCCACCGGGGTCGCCAACGGCATCAATATCAATACCGGTAGTTCGAGAAGTACCTCTACTAGTACGCAAATCAACTTAGGCGGAGTCAGCGGACAGGCAGCCGGTAAAGCGGCCAGCAAAACTTTTGACCGTATCGCCGATATTTACAGCAGTTATGGCACGCAAGCCATTCCGGTGGTTGAGGTCGAGCCGTTGCGCACAGGGGAAATCATTCTGACTCAAGGGGTATTTTTACACATCGTTCATGACACAAAGAAAGGCCGCAAATGAAATCCTTAATTTTGGGAGCGACAGTATTGCCGGTAATGCTACTTTCAGCTTGCTCCTCAACATTCAACGTCGGCGACAGCAGCAAACTTTCCTGTCCGCAATCGGTAAAAGGCATGCCTTGCGTTACCGTTCGAGCCGCCTACTATGCGGCGCAAGAATACGATCCTGATGAAGTCATCCAAATCGGATTGGTAGATGAAAAAGGCGGCAAAACCAAGAGAACATCAGGAGGCGTAGCTCCCTTTTTACCGGAAAGCGTACCTAATGTAGCAGCTATCGGCGAACCAAAACCGTTATTGGAACCTGCCAAAGTCATGCGCGTATGGGTCAATGCCTACGAAGATGAAAGCGGTAATTTGGTTTATCCGAGCCGCGTATTTTCCGAAGTGACGCCGAGGAAGTGGGATGTCGGTTATTCCGCCTCTCAGGGTTTGCAAAGTTCACGGCGGATTACACCGCTGGTCGTAGCCCAGCAGGATGAAGCGGAAACTGAAAGTGATGTAGACACTGCCCAAGAAGCAGCCGAAGAAACCGCGAAAACAGTACCGTCCGCACGTCAAAACAACCGCCAGCAGGACAATCAGGCGATTCCCGATTCTTTACCGGCCGGTGTGATTCCGCCGTTGCAGTAAGGTTTTTAACTCATGTTTTTTCACAAAAAGGAAATGAAAATGGTTCAGACGAATATCGCCAAAAAATTGCAGAAGAAATATTCCAATGCACGCCGAACTACATTAACAGCTTTACTGTTTGCTGCTGTATCTGCACCAGCACATGCCGGTGGCGACCAAACCTTCCAAGACGGTATCGACTGGCTGCTTAGTATGATGCAAGGCAGTATGGGTGGATTCATCGTTTTAATCGCCATTTTGGTGGCCGCTATCGGTATGATGTTCGGTGGATGGAAAGGTTTGTTGGCCGTGGTCGGTATTATTGCCTGCCTCATTGTGATTCCAGCAGGTGTGTTGGCTTTATTTTCAGCCAGTATTCCCTTATAACGATAAAAGGGTAGACAGGAGGGCATAATGAAACTCTTTCTTTGTGAAAAACCTTCCCAGGCAAAAGACATCGGCAAGGTGCTGGGTGTAACCGGCGGACGTTTCGACGGTTACTTCCAAAAAGGCGATACGGCCGTTACTTGGGCGTTCGGCCACATTTTGAGTCAAGCCATGCCTGCTGCATACGGAGAGGAATTCGCCGATTTCGGCAACATCGACGCACTGCCTGTACTACCCGACAACTGGAAAATGGAAGTCCAGCCTAAAGCGGCCAAGCAATTCAAAGTCATTAAAGGGTTGTTAGCCAAAGCCGACGAGGTCTTCATTGCCACCGATGCCGACCGCGAAGGCGAAGTAATCGCACGGGAAATTTTGGATCTGTGCGGCTACCGCAAAAAAGTCTCGCGTTTCTGGACCAGTGGTTTGGATACTGCCTCAGTCAAAAAAGCCTTAGCTTCCATTATGCCCGGCAAACAGAAAGAAACTCTGTATCAAGCAGGTTTAGCACGTTCTCGCGCCGACTGGCTGGTCGGGATGAATCTGAGCCGAGCCTATACCGTTGCATATTCCGATGGGTTCGGCAAAGAACATACGTTGTCCATCGGCCGTATTCAGACCCCGACCTTGAACTTGGTGGTACGCCGTGACCATATTATCGAAAATTTCCAACCCTATCCGTATTACGTTTTGAGCGCTGTTTTTCAGACGGTCTCAAAAGAACAGTTTGCAGCACAATGGCAGATTCCCGATGCGCTGAAAAATTCAGACGGCCTGTGTACCGACAAAACATTTGTCGCAAACTTGGCAAAACAGTTGGCCGACGCGACAGGTACTGTCGTTTCCGCCAAGACCGAGCGCAAAAAAACACCGGCTCCGTTGCCGTACAGCCTTTCAGCCTTACAGAAAGAAGCAGGTAAAAAACTGGGCATTTCGGCCTCAAAGGTGCTGAAAATCGCCCAAGAGCTATACGAAAAACACAAAATCACGTCCTACCCGCGTACTCCGTGCCGCTACCTGCCTCAGTCGCAACAAAGTGAAGTGGCCGAGGTGTTTGCGGCCATGACCGCCATCGACGGAAGTCTTACACCGGTGTTGATCAAAGCAGACCCCAACCGCCCGTCGCGGGTATGGAACGACAGTCAGGTAAACAAGTATTCGCACCATGCGATTATTCCGACCACAACCGCCAATTTCAGTCTGTCGCAACTGGATAAAAACGAGCGTGAAATCTACCTGATGATACGCAACCGATACATCGCGCAGTTTTATCCCGACTACGAATACGATGCGACTGTTATCTTGGTAAAGAGCTGTGGCCAACAGTTCAAAGCCACTGGCCAAACTCCTAAAGTCCAAGGCTGGAAAACATGGTTGGATAAAACTGACGAGGATGGCGGCGATGATAATGACAGCACCGTCTTACCGGCCGTTTCAGACGGCCAACAACTGACCGTTACCAGCAGCAACCCCGAAACCAAGAAAACTGCACCGCCACCGCGCTTTACCGAAGCTACGTTGCTGGACGAAATGCAAACACTGTCCGACTTCCTCAAAACCGTGGACGACGAACAGATTAAAAAAATCCTCCGAAGTACCGAAGGATTGGGAACCGAAGCCACCCGTGCCAATATCATCGACCGCCTGTTTGAAATGAGCTACATCGATAAACAGAAAGGTAAAATCGTTTCCACCGAAAAAGGGCGCAAACTGATTAGCCAAATACCGGCAATGGTGGCTGATCCGATAACGACGGCCAAATGGGAGTTGGCTTTGGCCGGAATAGAAGCAGGTAAATTAACTCTGGCTGATTTTATGACCTATCAGCAGAAAGTTATTACAGAGCTGGTCGAGCAGGCGAAAAAGGATGCTGCAGGAAAACCCCGTTCGCCAAAGCAGACGGATTCAGCCGGAACAAAAAAACAGGCGGTCGCCAGAAATGAAGACGATATCTGTCCGACCTGTAAGGAAGGTCGTCTGAGGCAGAGAGGCTTCAAGGAAAACCCTGATAAGCGGTATTGGGGGTGTAGTAGGTTTCCTGAATGCAAGCACTTCGAATGGGCCAAATAAATAAGGACTTGGAAATGAAGAAGAAGCTGGTAAAAAAATTATCCGATGCAATATTCGGAAATCCTTTTATAGAGTATGTGCTAGATGAAAACCATAATTACAAGGAGCAATACAACGCTAATAAAGATTTATTTATTTACATCAATGGCATTGAAGTAGGGAGTATTTCACCTGGCGAACTGCAAGAATTGCAATATAGAGTGTTTTATTCTGGTAGCCTTTGGTGGAGTATCTTTAAGAATTTGATAGGATTTTTTTTGAAACCCGCAATAATTGCGCTTACTGCCCTGCCGCTGGGAGCCTTGGTTTTACTGTGGGTGAGCACGGACAATCCTGAAGCGTTTAATCGAGTATTCATGATGTTACAGGATCCAGCACATTTTGCAAAAACAATGTCCGGACTTTTTCATCTGTTTTATTGGATATCACTCTTTGGTACTTTTGTTAAATTGGTTGTTAACCAAGATTCAATATTTTCACCATTTGATAAAGAGCTCACTGTAAAAATACAGAGTTACAAGAAATTTAAAATGCGCGGCTCGGGCTCGATGGATATTGTTTCGTTTAACGGTTAAAGGAACGTAGCAATTAAAGGCATGAAAAATAAATGAACTAAACTCGAATACCTTAATCTTACGATTTGTTTTTCGGAATCAACTTAATATGGGAGTAGAACCATGAAAATTTCTTTAATAACCGTTTTGGCCAGTATGTTTTTATTAACCGCATGTTCTACTAATTCTGATGGCAGCATCAACTGGGCCGATAACCCAATTGAGCGCGCCGCACAGAAAATCAATGCCGGTATTTCCGGTACCAATGCCGCACTGGATTCTGTTGCGAATGCAGGTTCCAAAACATCAAAAAAGAAATCCAACGACCCGTTGGATGAGACTGTTTACTCTGACAGTAAGCTGACTTACCGTGCTTTGTTGGATTTGGGTTATATCCGTAAGAATCCAGATTATCCTAAACATGCTACCGAACCTTATGTCTTTACTTCGCTTAACTGCAGCAGAGGAGGCAGCCAAAACAGAATGTGTTTGCGCAATACACGCATGATTGCCCCTCGTCCTTGATTTTTTGATTTTGGAGCAGCAGTATGAACAGAAGGGACTTTTTGACTAAAGCCCTCCAGTCGGTCACGGCGGTTTATGCAGTCGGAGCGGCCGGGCTTCTTTTTCCTGATGAGGCATTTGCTTTGTCAGATGATAACGGATTTTGGCAGCGTGACCGTCTGATTCACTTCAGACGTGCCGACACTGGCGAAAAGGGCGTTATCCAACATTATTCCAGGCAGTACGGTTATCTGAAAGAGGGATACCGTAAAGCCTGCTGGCATCTGCGGGATGCTAAAGACAATAATTCCGTTGCACAAATGGACGTACAGCTTCTGAATCTTCTGTATGCGATACAGGAGTGGGCACGTATGGCCGGTAAGTCCGACCCTCTGATTACTATCAATAGCGCCTACCGTACCCGGCGTAGAAATGCACGAATTGAAGGTGCGGCACTAAACTCTCTTCATGTTCAGGGGAAAGCTGTAGATATTACTGTGCGCGGAATTGAAAACTGGCAGGTTGCTGAAATGGCCAAACATTTTAATGGCGGCGGAGTAGGGCATTACAATACCTTTACCCACGTTGATACAGGCCGTCTGCGTGAATGGAGGGGGTAGTCTGGTATGGAATCCGTAACCGATTTCACACAGCAGGAATATATCCCTGCCAATATGGTTTCAGCGGTAGAGTGGTTGAGCAGCCTGAAGGTCGATCTGGATCAGTATTGCCGTTACGACTTAGGACTGGATTTTGTAGGTGACAGCTTACATGCCAATTTAAATTGTGCTATGTGGCCGCATACGTTTTTATCTAGAATAGTACCGTTTTTGTCCCTCTCTCGTGAAAAAAGCCCAACATATCCGGCATATGTTTCTCCCTCTCGTGTTATCAGTACGAGCATAAACGGTTATCCTGATGATGTACCGGAGGATGAAGTAGAGCAGCGCATTCAGAAATACTCAACCTGTTTTAGTCATGATAATGCAAGCAGTTACATGTATTTCAAACCATTAGGTTTCATTGTTGCTCATGAAGGCAAGCGCAGAGTAGCGTTTATGCGCAAGCACCAACAACCCAAGCTAGCGGTCAATATCAGCGAATACAACTATCCCGATCCAGAACAGATTCAACTGGTTTTCCGGGAAACCACTCATGAAACACAATATTGGGCTGTATTGGATGGGAAGATCGTACAAAAGGTCATGTTTCCTCGCTTAACAAACCGTATTATGAGAAATTACGGCGTCCGAACGGTCGGATGGCAGGATATTTTTCAGGCATACGGTTATGGTGTTATAGACAAGGAAAACAGCGAGGTATATGAAATGCCTTGGATGATCGGTGTGGGCGGGTTTTATGAATCCTCAAAATCTCTTTGGACGGGATTATCGAGTGATATGTTGTTTTTCCTGTTGTTGGAGCAGGCATTTGAAGAAACAAACAGTACCGGCACTCCCCAAACTATTGTTGAATTGGCAAAAATCTTTGAAAAGGCCAAAACAATTAGTGCTCATCATGAAAAACGATTGAAAAAGCCCCGCTGGGAGTTACTAAAAGATATATTTTTAGGAAGTTACTAATCAGAGTAAAAATTAACTGATTGTCTTGACAATGGATTTCAAATCATCCAATATAAAACTATTTCATGTGTTTTGTACTTTCACTAAAAAAGTACGGTATGTTGCCATTCACGCATACACCCGTCTATTCGGGCATGGCTTTTTATCAACCCTCTTGGGGATACTCATCCCCAAAGGGCATGGTGTATCCCCTTAATTTATTTATGGAGATATATCATGCAAACTAGCAAAACTGAAAAAACTTACTTCAACCTGACATGCGACGGTGTTGGCTATCTAAATCGCCCACGCTGGGTTGAAAGCAAGAAAAGTAAATATATTGCCTGCACCATTCAGGCACTTCGTGGTGACGAAGAAGACAAAACCCGCTTTGACGTTCGCGTTGTTGGCGGACAAGCACAGAAGGTTTTTGAAGATTTATTGAAAGCCTATCCTGATTTGCTGTCCAATGACTACAAAAAACGTCCAACCGTTACTATCGGTTTCCGTATCGGCGATATTTACGCAAAAACGTATGAAGCTGAGGATCGGGAAACAGGAGAAAAAATCCTGACACCGACCATTGACGGCCGTCTGATCAGAATCAAATATCTGAAAGTACGGGGCGAAATGTTTTATCGTGACGAACCTAATGCCAATCAAGAGGCAGATTCCGCTGCTGATAATACTGTTCCAGAACAGTCTAATCAGGGAAATTATGGTTCACACCGCGAATAACCGACAGTAATTACTGTCTTTGAAGCGAAAGTCTTAGGACTTT
>ENA-OWLZ01000289-OWLZ01000289.1-metagenome-genome-assembly--contig:-NODE-289-length-14241-cov-12.296701_pt1 | contig 14241 bp, 5 predicted proteins | sample MGYA00245341_ERZ651117 | MGnify/ENA primary metagenome ERZ651117 (study PRJEB26857, sample SAMEA4031763) | metagenome | biome: human; feature: oral; material: saliva | place: Philippines | collected 2014... | reverse complement strand
CTTGTTCAGCTGGTGCAGTTTCAAAGCGAATTGTGTGTTGCGTACTAGGCGATGTATGTTTTCTATCAAAATAGGATTGAAATACCGGTATCTTTGAAATATAACCACGAAATGTAGAGTAAGCAGCTGTGAGTCCATGGTTGTCTACCAAGTATTGCCATAGAACACGCTTGTAATAAAACTGTTGGGGGGTATCATCAGATAATAAAGTCTGTATTATGTCATAAAATGCATCAATCATAGATGGTTTATGACGATGTGGATCAGGCGTTCCATTTTCATAATGAGATTTTATGGTACGTCTATCATAGCCTAATTCACGACCTAGTAAACTATAATTAGGTTTCAAATTGCAAGCCTCCAGAATGTCTCTTAATTTTGGTAAGTCTAATAATGATGTTACAGTAAAAGAACTGTTAATATCGTATACATATTGCATGTTGTTATCACCTCAACTATAGTATCGGTGATACAATCAAAATTGTACATTCTTATATCATCATTTTTGTACATTCTTAGAGTATCATTTACAGTGAGGGCTTACAATATGCATTTTCATAGTATAGCTATTAGCTATCAAAGTAAAACGGGAGATACAATATTTAAAGGGTTGTAATTATAACATAATAGATGCAAATTACATTTGAATACTACCACGGATTGATATACATATAAGAAGTAAAGATCTAAGAAATATCTAAAAGACATACATCTGTATTTCCATGTGTTACAGCATAGTTCAGTAATTTATGCAACATGAATCCCATGCCTATATTACAACTATACACAATACTTATAAATTACATAGAATAAAAGATAATATATAAGCTAATCAAGTATTATGACTATAAAACAATTTATTATTAATGCTGTTCTAATAAGTCTAGCTCTTTTTTTAATGCTTTTTGTAATACTTGAGAAAAATTAATCTTATGTTCTTCTGCTTTATAATTTAACCAACTCGGAATTGTTAATGTTTTCTTAATTGCTTTATTATCCGTTTTCTTTAAATATTCTTTCTCATCCCAGGTAACAATATTAATAAACTCACCCTTAGAACATTTTAAATTAATTGGATTTGTAGCTTCAGGAAATGGTTCCCCTTCTTCACTCAAAGTATATAAATAAATACCCAATGCATCTTCAGCCATTTTTACTGCTTCTTCTAATGTATCACCCTCTGTTACACAACCAATTAAATCTGGAAAAGTTACTGTATATCCACTATGACCATCAGAACTAAAAATTGCTGGATATAATTTCACTCTCATTTTTATCCTCCTCCATGCTATATTGCTTTATATTTTAGTTGATTATTATTGACACCTATTATCTTGATGGGGGCTATAAAAGCCCCGCTTGTTTCAAGATAGATTGCAAAGTCTTTGGTTTTAAATCACCATTATGAAATGGTACTGTAACAAGACCTGGCTTTGATGAATGTTTAAAGATATAATGTGATCCGCGAGTCCGTACATTTTTCCATCCATCACGTTCTAATCGACGCATAAGTTCTTTTGGTGTCAATCTAATAATCACCACCTTTCCATTTTATAATACGTCTTTATACGTCTTTATATGTATATTATAGTACGTATTTACACGTATGTCAAATTTATTAACTATAAAGCTTTATTTATATGTATTTTAAAAAGAATGCAGTGATATAAAATCACTGCATTCTTTTTATTTTATAAGTCTTTTATTTATCTTCGATAGGAATTATTTTATACGCATCCTATTTTTCATTAAGTTTTTGCACAAGCATGTCTACTGTTTCTTGTAGTTTTTTATTTTGTGCTTCTAGTGTATCCACACGTTGTTCTAGTGCGTTATAGGATGCAGGGGAAATCTTAGCGAGTGTCTTATTTTCACCGAATTTATAGGACACACCAACATTGGCCATCAAATCACCACTTACAGTTGTACCGGCTGTAAGGAGTAGGTTTTCTTTCGGATAGTAACCTACGCCAAGAGCCAATGCATTTTCGCCCTTGTAGTGACCATATCCACCCATAACTTGAACCTTGTGGTCAGGATCAAATTGTAGTGGATGCAATGCAGCTAGTGCTGCGGCGCGAGCATCACCGCGGTTGGATTCTTTTTCCACGTGGCGAACATCGCGATGCAATACATCAATTTGTTGGTTTGTACCATATAACTGGGAGCCGTTAACCGCATCTGTAGAATCCGCTGTAATACGACCTGCTGCAACATGAGTGATAGTGCGTTCTTGGCCTGCTGCACCAACGGATACAGTAGACACAGGAGCAGTGCCGGCGAAGCTTTCAGTTTGACCATTCACAAATGTATAACTTGGAGTGCTCACTACATCACTACTTTCAGCAGTAGAATTATTCCCTAATACAACGGCATTATCGAGGGATGTCTTCACATTATTACCTACTACGAATGTATTATTCGCACCGACTTGGTTCTTATTACCCACACTGTAAGAATTATCGCCCTTAACAGTGTCCACATTATATGTACCTACACCAAAGGCGCCGGATTGGTTACCTTCAATCTTGTTGTATGCACCAATAGCAGAGTTCTTATCGCCTTTAAAGATGACGCCATGGCCCATACCATAGTTAAAATCACCATTTACAGTGGAGTTAGAACCGATTAATACGGTGTTGTTAGCCTTACTACCGGCAGCTTGAGAGGCACCGAGCCATACGTTTTTATTACCTTGAGAGTAGGATCCTGTAAAGTAACCGATAGCAATGGTATCAGAAATAGTTGAGTTATAACCTGCTGCAAAGTTACCTAAGAAGTTATAGTCACCTTTACCGCCTACAAAGGTCTTAGAGCTAAGCGCTACGTTACCACCACCTTGAGAACCATTCAAGGCAAGACGACCGATGGCAATATTATTACCCTTTGCATTTGGGTCCCCTGTATGGGAATATGGATCGCTGTTAGCCGCCCCAGTTTGACCACCGAGATGTACATTGTCTGAGTTGGTGAAAGATGACCAGCCTTGTAGACCAATGTTATAAGTGGCACCACCAGAGGAAACAACAGGAATATCTGCAGCTTGTACCAAGCTAGTAGAAGATATGGTTAAAACTCCGAGTACTGCTAATAATTGTAGTTTCTTTGCGTGATTCATAATCATACGCCTCCCTTGTTATACTACAAAACACTTCCCCTTCATATTACCCTCATGATTACTACGATTAAATTATACTGCTATCGAAAAAATATGTAAATAATATAAATAATAATTCATAAAGAATAGATTAACCAATACAATTAACAAACAAGCCCCCGCAGGAATGAATCCTACGGGGGCCATTTGTTTTAGTACGACCTATAGCTTACGAGAGAGAACATAGTATCCAAAAGGATTGTAATTGCTTTGTATCTAGGAGTAATTGCATATACTTGAATACTATTATGTAAATTTATGTATAGTATGTAAGGGCTTACCTATATAAACAGCTATAAGGTCATGGAACTAGTATAGTATTATTAACAGCAGTATTATGTGATTTAACTCACATTTTCCTAAAATAATGTAGTCATAAAAACTAAAAGAGGCAACGGCATAAGCCGTTACCTCTTTCATAGGTATTAGTTATATTTATACCGATTAGCGGATGCGTTTAACGCGGTTATTACCATCGCGCATAGCTTGTTGCAAGCTGTAGATTACCATTTCGTTCATGTAGAAACGCAATTCATCGTTAGACATGTTAGCTGTATTCTTTTCAAGAATTGCCAAGATTTGGTTTTCATATTCAACTTTGTTCATGTCAGACACAGTTGTGTGATTTTCGAAGAACTCTTTGTAATCTAAGTACAAGCGATCTAAAGCTACACGAGCATAGCTATCTTTTTTATAGCGATGGCTTGTAATGTACCAGCTACGACGAACGTTCATGTAGTACAACACGTTATTAGTATAGCGTTGTTGACCAGACATTACACGGTTGTCGTCTTTGATTAACGCATTATTCATACCCAATTGGAATGCTGCAAATTCAGATACTACAGCTTTTACCTCTTCGCTAGGTACAGCAAGAGAGATTTCTTGTTGTTCTGCAGTCAAAGGAGCCGCAGGTTGTTCAGGCATCATCAAAGGATCTTGTGCCGCATGTACTTGACCAGCAACACATACAGAAGCAACAGCCATAACTGGTAATAATTTAATTAGTTTCATAAGTCCCCTCATTGGAAGCCGCCCTCCCCAGGGCGGCTCTCCTATGTTTTAAATACTCAATACACTCTCAAGTGAATGATTATTTGGTTAACCCAGCTTGTTTCATAAGCAATGCAATTTGAGCTTTCATCTCTTCATTATCTCGTTGTACTTGTTCGTACTTAGCAGATAATTCCTCATCGCGTTGTTTCATGCGTAAGTTCTCAGCTTTCAATGCAGCTACTTCATCTTGCATTACATAAGCAGAGCTGATTGGGCCCGCTTTATAACGTGCTGGAATTGCTTTTTTAGCGTCAGATGTACCGAATTTATAAGATACACCAGCGTTAACCATATTATCATGACCACCTAAGGAAACACCCATATGAAGCATTGTAGATTCATTTGTATAGTGAGCGATACCAATAGCAGCAGCAGTACTACCTTTATAATTGCCAACAGCCGCTAACACTTGTGTAGGTTCTAATGGATCATATTGCAATGGTTTAAGACCTGCCATGGCTGCGCTAGCTGCACCAACATCAGCGATTTTACCATCCACACTATGCATAGCATTGCGCAATTGGTTAACGTTAACCGCATCAGTGCCATTGATGCCTGGCGCCACATTAGTAATCGTATTATTACCATTGTTTAAACCATTTTCTGTAAGGCTTACAGTGTGACCTGGTACAGGTTGACCGTTGATGGATGGAGTAATTGTGATACCGCCACCATCTACTTTTGTATCTACTGTGTAAGGAATTGTTGTATTAGTTCCAGCTACAGTTTTTGTATACGTAGTAGAACCGTCTTTTAGGTTAAGGTCCTTAGCCATCTTGATATCATAGCCATCGCCTGCAGCGTTCTTCACAACAGCCAGGTTGTTGTCACTCAAACGATTTACATCAGCGCCACCTTTTAGGTTCATTGTATCGCCTAAACCGCGAACAACTTTACCATCGTTACCAGCTTGGTCACCTTGGAATACACGACCATTTTTAGCTTTTTCGTTAAAGTCGTCGTTAACAGCTTTTAATTGATCTTCTGTTGCCGCGCGACCTGTAACAGCTACAGGGTTGTTAGGATTCCATGTTTTATTGTCCAAACCAGTCACAAAGTTACCGTTTTGACCACCCGAGCTTTGGTTACCCATGATTACATCGCCAGCTTTCACAGTGTTACCTGCTGTAACAGAACCTGTGCTGCCATCGATTGTAACTTGGTTAGCGCCATTACCCGTAGTAATCGTACCAGTAGATCCGTCAATTTTAACTTGTTTTGCTGGATCTGTGCCAAGTGTAATTGTATCATTCAAGGACATCTTAATCGCAGTGCCATCTACGGAAGTCTTAATGTTGCCGTCACCTTTGAGGTCGATTACTTCACCAAGAGGTTTCTTCACAGATTGACCATCCTCTGCTTTAAGACCGAAGCCTTGTGCCTTGATGTCTTCCATTGCAGTATGCAATTGACCACCATTTACAGCGTCTTTACTGCCGGTAGCAATTGTACCATCTTCTACATTAGTGATTTTCTTATCACCAGCATTAATGCCGTCTTTTGTTACCTTAGGACCATTTTCGATAGTCAAACCGTCTTTGTCAATAGTAACCGCTTTGTTACCACCATCGTTGATTTGCAAGCCATCTTTAGTCAACTTAGTCGCTTCATTGGCACCATCTTTAATAGTTACACCATTTGTATCCATCTTAGTGTCGCCTGTTGTTACTGTATTTGCTGTAACAGTATCTACATTAAGATCTCTAGCCAATGCTACTTTCACAGCACTATTATCTACAGATGTAGTAATGTTCGTACCGTCACCTTTCACAGTTACAGTATCACCAAGAGGTTTCTTAACAGAAGCGCCATCTTCAGCAGTTAAACCAAAGCCCTTAGTCTTGAGGTTTTCTACCGCTGTATGTAATTGACCGCCATTAACAGCATCTTTACTACCTGCACCGATTGTGCCGTCAGCTACGTTAGTGATTTTTTTATCACTAGCGTCGATACCGTCTTTAGTCATAGATGGACCATCTGTAATCGTAACGCCGTCTTTAGTAACGGACGTCAATGGATTACCTGCTGCATCATTAATAGTGAGACCACCACCGTTTACAACAGTGTTGCCATCTGTACCATTATTGAAAGTAGCAGAATTTAGGCCTTTAAGGTCTTTTGCAAGACGGAGCATCAATGTATCAGTACCATCAGCTACTACCCCAATATTATCTTCATTGGACAGTTTCGCTGCATCTGTAATACCACCCTTAACATTTACTTGGTTGTTAAGTTTTTTCTTGATTACAGTGCCACTGTCGCCACCGTACAACATGCCGTCGTCCATAGTAGCTACTTGGTGCTCACCAGTCTTATCAGTATACACGATACGTGTGATTCCGTCTATACCATCAACGCCTTTTTCGCCCTTAACACCTTTAGCAGCATCGTCATAGCCGTTCTTAACGGACATGTCGATACCGTTGGAACCATCCTTGCCGTTTGTACCAGCAGGGCCTGTCAAACCGATGTGACCTACACCGTCTTTACCGGAGATGGAAACTGCATCTTTACCATCAGCACCTGTGATACCAACCTTACCATTGTTGCCGTCTTGACCAGCTACGCCAGTAGGACCTGTAATAGATACACCATCCTTGCCGTCTTTGCCGTCTTTATTGACTTTGATGGAATCGGCTACGAGGTTTTTATTCAATTTAACATCAATAGTTGTGTTGCCAGCTGTATCTTGATTGATGAAAGTTTTAATGTTTTCACCGCTATAGTTAGCATCTGCTTCATTGCCTTCGCCTTTTACAATTACAGTGGAGCCTAATTTATTAGTCTTAGTTCCACCCACGTTAGCATCGAATTTAAGGCCTGCATTGGATTGGTTTGCCAACGCATCTTTCAATTGATCCTCTGTAGCAGCACGACCAGTTACGATGTTGTCAGCATCCCAAGTTTTGTTATCAAGACCTGTTACATAGTTACCAGTTTCTTTAGTGCCATCTGCTTTAGTTGCTTCTTGGTTACCTACAGTCGCTGTACCTGCTTTCACAGTTTCAGCAGCTGTTACAGTATTAAGTCCTTTAAGATCTTTTGCCAAACGAACTTTCAACGTATCTGTACCATCGGATACAACACCGATATTATCGTCTGCTGTGAATTTAGCAGGATCTGTAATGCCACCCTTAACATTCACTTGATTGTTAAGTTTTTTCTTGATTACTGTGCCAGTATCACCGCCGTACAACATGCCGTCGTCCATTGTGGCAACTTGGTGTTCACCAGTTTTGTCAGTGTACACGATACGTGTAATACCATCAACACCATCTACACCTTTTTCACCCTTAACGCCTTTGGCAGCATCGTCGTAACCATTCTTAACGGTCATGTCAATACCATTAGAACCGTCCTTGCCGTTTGTACCAGCAGGGCCCGTTAAGCCGATGTGACCTACGCCGTCTTTACCGGAGATGGAAACTGCATCTTTACCATCAGCACCTGTGATACCTACTTTACCATTGTTACCGTCTTGACCAGCCACGCCTGTAGGACCTGTAATGGATACGCCATCCTTACCATCTTTGCCATCTTTATTGACTTTGATGGAATCGGCTACGAGGTTTTTATTCAATTTAACATCAATAGTTGTGTTACCAGCTGTATCTTGATTGATGAAAGTTTTAATGTTTTCACCGCTGTAGTTAGCGTCTGCTTCATTGCCTTCGCCTTTTACAAGAACAGTAGAACCAAGTTTATTAGTTTGAACACCACCAACATTAGCATCGAATTTAAGACCTTTATTAATCAAAGCATCAGAGCTGTCTTTAATTTTGTCAGTTAAGTAGTCTACGTTAACTGCTTCGCTGCCGTCATTGCCAGTTGCGTACGCCACGTTAGTTACGTGAGTACCACCAGTTTTATTAGTGTACGTAGGACCTTCATAAGTCACTTTAGATTTATCTGCTGTGTTTGTAGCAGGATCCAAATCATACTTAACAGCGCGGTCATCTAATTTATCCAAGTTAGATTTAGAAGCTACGTCCTTGATTGTTACTGTTTCAGTTTGGTCTGTATGGTTTTTATCTTGTACAGTCAACGCAACGTCGCCGTTGTTATCTACAGTGTAATCACCATTAGAACTAGCTACTTGGTTTTTAATCAAGCGGTAATCTGTGGAGTTAGTGCTTTGGTTATTGATAGCCTCTGTAACCTTTTTCAACTGATCTTCTGTAGCAGCACGGCCACTAACAGCAGTTGGATTTGTTACGTCCCAATCTTTATTATCTAGGCCTGTTACATAGTTGCCAGTATTGGCTGCAGGTGTGCCATCAGATTGTTTACCCATCACAACATCGCCAGCCTTAACTGTTTCAGTAGCAGTTACTGTGTTAAGACCTTTAAGATCTTTTGCCAAACGAACCTTCAACGTATCTGTTCCATCAGATACAACACCGATGTTATCGTCAGCTGTAAATTTGGCTGGATCTGTGATGCCACCCTTAACATTTACTTGATTGTTAAGTTTTTTCTTGATTACAGCACCAGTGTCACCACCGTATAACATGCCGTCGTCCATTGTAGCTACTTGGTGTTCCCCAGTTTTGTCAGTGTACACAATGCGTGTAATACCATCAACACCGTCTACACCTTTTTCGCCCTTAACACCTTTAGCAGCATCGTCATAGCCATTCTTAACGGACATGTCGATACCATTGGAACCGTCCTTGCCGTTTGTACCAGCAGGGCCCGTTAAGCCGATATGACCAACGCCGTCTTTACCGGAGATGGAAACTGCGTCTTTACCATCGGCACCTGTGATGCCTACTTTACCATTGTTACCGTCTTGACCAGCCACGCCTGTAGGACCTGTAATGGATACGCCATCTTTGCCATCTCTACCATCTTTATTAACTTTGATGGAATCAGCAATGATGTCTTTATTCATCTTCACGTTAATAGTTGTGTTACCAGATGTATCTTGATCGATGAATGTTTTGATGTTTTCGCCGCTGTACTTAGCATCAGCTGCAGTGCCTTCGCCTTTTACAGTTACAGTGGAACCTAATTTATTAGTTTGAACGCCACCAACGTTAGCATCGAATTTCAAACCTTTGTTAATCAACGCATCGGAGCTGTCTTTAATTTTATCAGTTAAGTAGTCTACGTTAACTGCTTCGCTGCCGTCGTTGCCAGTTGCGTACGCCACGTTCGTTACATGAGTACCACCAGATTTGTTGGTACTGTTGTACGCAGGACCTTCATATGTAACTTTAGATTTATCTACATTACCTGTACCATCTAAATCATACTTAACAGCACGATCTTCTAATTTGTCGAGCTCAGTTTTAGACGCAATATCTTTGATAGTTACAGTGTTAGTAGTACCAGATTTATCATCTTTAACCTTCAAGCCTACTTGGTTGTTTGTAACCTTGTAGGAACCGTCAGTTGTGTTAGCTGGATCACCAATCAAGCGATAGTCAGAGGCACTAGCACTCGCTGCTTTCACCGCATCACTAACAGTTTTCAATTGGTCTTCAGTGGCAGCACGACCAGGTACGAATACAGGATCAGCCATATTCCAATTTGTATTATCTAAACCTGTTACAAAGTTACCTGTTTGAGTGCCACCTTTGTTATCAGTACCAGTTTGTTTACCTACTGTCGCAGTACCAGCTTTCACAGTATCTGTAGCCGTTACAGATTTAAGACCTGTAATATCCTTAGCCAATTGCAATTGAAGTTTTGCATTGCCATTAGCATCAACGGCCGCAGATGTAACGCCGATGTTATTGCCTGTTGCAAGGTCAGCTACATTTGTTACGCCACCAGTTACGTCTACTTGTTTGTTGAGCTTCACATTAGATGTAGCGCCCATATCGCCTTTGAATTTAAGGCCATCATTTAATGTAGCTACTTCTTCTTTAGTACCATCTGGTTTTTCGTATACAATACGTGTTGTCGTTGTACCAGCTGCACCATCTACGCCAGGTTGACCATCGCGAGTAACGGAAAGGTTTGTAGTAACACCGTCTTTACCATTAATGCCGATTTTACCATCCTTGCCATTTGCACCTGTAGCAGTTACAGTTTCAACTTCAAGATTTTTGTTCATCTTAACGTCGATTGTCGTATTGCCACTGGAGTCTTGACCAATGAATGTTTTGATATTTTTACCGCTGTAGTTAGCGTCTGCTTCTGTACCTTCACCTTGAACTTTTACAGTGGAGCCCAATTTATTAGTCTTAACACCACCAACGTTAGCATCGAATTTCATGCCTTTGTTGATTAATGCTTCAGAGCTGTCATTGATTTTATCAGTTAAGTAGTCTACGTTAACCGCTTCGCTACCATTGTTACCTGTTGCGTACGCCACGTTTGTAACGTGAGTACCACCAGATTTATTAGTACTGTTATATGTAGGGCCTTCATATGTCACCTTGGATTTGTCTACATTACCAGAGCCATCTACATCGTACTTAACAGCGCGATCACTTAATTTGTCGAGTTCAGTTTTAGACGCAATATCTTTAATGGTTACCGTATTTGTTGTACCAGATTTATCGTCTTTAACCTTCAAGTCTACTTGATTGTTTGTAACCTTGTAAGAGCCATCAGTCGTATTAGCTGGGTCGCCAATCAAGCGATAATCACTAGAACCAGCATTGGCTGCTCGTACAGCATCACTCACTTTTTTAAGTTGATCTTCTGTCGCAGCACGACCAGATACGAATACAGGGTCAGCCATGTTCCAAGTTGTATTATCTAGGCCTGTTACAAAGTTGCCAGTTTGAGTGCCACCTTTATTATCTGTAGCTGTTTGATTACCCGCTGTTGTAGTACCAGCTTTCACAGTATCTGTAGCAGTCACTGTTTTAACATTAAGGTCTTTATTCAAAGCCACTGCAATTGTGGAGTCATCACCAGTTTGTGTAATCTTTGTAGTGATATTCGCATCACCAGACACAGTTACGGTAGAACCAAGTTTGTTTGTCTTAACATCATTATTATCTGCGTTGAATTTCAAACCCTTGTTGATGAGTTCAGTTTTTGTAGAATCTAACTCGGTTTTAGACGCGATATCTTTAATCGTTACTGTCTTTGTATTTGCAGGAGTACTAGAATCTTGTACAGTTAAATCAACTTTATTGCCTGTTACAGTATATGCTTTATCAGCTGCAGCACTGTTTTCTACCAATCGATAGTCTCCTGCTCCCGCTACATTAACTGCATATGTTTTATATGTACCATCAGTACCTTCTGTAACTGTTGTATTTTGGCCTGCAATAACCTTTACAGCCTTTTGAGCCTCTTCACGAATAACAGTTTTACCATCGCTATTGATATTGGATAAATCTGTTTTAGCAACCTTAGTAGGATCTACGTCAACAGTGTAGTTACGAACACCGTTTGCATCAGGTGTGCCACCTGTAAGGGTCATCAAACCACTAGTACCTAAGGAAACCTTAGTATCCATAGCATTGATAGTATATGTTTTTTGACCTGTTGTAGCATCTACAGTGGCTGCTGGGATGGTTACATTATTACCAGCCTGAACAATTGTGCCTAATGCAGTAATATTCTTTTTACCTACATTAGTGATGTTAGAAAGGTCTTTATTCGCTGCATTGTCGATTCTATCTTTTGTATCATTTGTTAAGGTTACATCGATCGTTTGGTTGTTCGCTTTAGTTGTTACATACGCGCCATCGCCTTTTACAGTCAATGTTTGGCTATCTAACAATACATCATTTTTACCATTGTTGTCGTTTGTATTGCCTGCAATTTTAAGGTTTACATTGCGCAATTGAGCCACGTTAACAGCATCTGTATCCTTTTTACCAGCTGCAAGATTTGTAATTTGTCGTGTTTCATTACCTGTGCTAGTGCTTTGACCAACAGATACAGCACCTAATGTAGATGTTGCTACATTACCTGTTAAAGCAGTGTATTTATTAGCACGATTGTCTGCTGCGCTTACATCATAACCAGCTACGCCAGCCGCCGTATTAGCTACGGAATTAGAACCTAACGCAACACCATCATCTTCTGTTACTTTCGCTGTATAACCTAAAGCAGTGCCTTTTTCGCTTGTTGCAGTTGCATCTGCACCTAGAGCAGTACCAAAGTTACCAGCTGCAGAGGCACGTACACCCGCTGCTGTAGCATTTGTACCTGTAGCGCCTTTATTGTCGTAGTTGGCATCCGCAGATGTACCCTTAGCGCTGAAGAAGTTAGTTTGCGCCGCTTCTACCGCTTCTTTTACAGTATGGTATGTGCTGTTTTTAATGCTGAAATCAGGTGCTTGATAGGTAGAGCCATTCGCTTGATACCCTGTATATGTAGGACCTGCAATGGTCATAGCCAAATTGTTATTTACATAACGTAATTGTTTAACCGTTGTAGCGTCATTATCGTTTTGACCACCGGCAACGTTAACAATACGACGAGGCGTACCCGTATTACCAACTGCTACTACGCCCGCTTCAGCAGGGTTCAGTTCATTGATGAAAGCTGCATAGGTATTTACTAGAGGATCATTGAACTCTGTACCTGCACCAAGAGCGATGGAGTTATTAGAAGAAATCTTTGCACCAGCACCTAATGCCATGGAGTTTTCCCCCGTAACCTCTGCACCATTACCGATGGCTGTAGAGTTATTACTACTTGCTTTCGCAGCCGTACCAATAGCCATAGTACCGGCTTTGCTAGCTTCAGCAGTACCACCGATAGCAAGAGCATTCGCCTCTAATGCCTTCGCTTGGCCACCTAAGGCAATAGCATTTAATTGCTTAGCTTCTGCTGTTCTACCCATAGCAATAGCATTGGCACCTGTAGCTTGTGCGCTATTACCAAAGGCAAAAGCGTCATTAGCAGCTGCATTAGAAGAATTACCTACTGCCACCGCATTAGCACCACTTGTTGTAGAATTAGAACCAAATGCCATAGAATCTGTAGCTGCTGCACTTGTACGTGCTTTTGTGCCAAATGCAAGAGAGCGAGCACCTTCTGTTACAGTATTACCATCAGCATTATATTTAGCACTTGGCGTATTATAACCAGAAGCAACCTTCTTCGTTTCTGCAGCACCAATAGCGATAGATTGATCACCCTTTGCAGTAGCAGAATACCCCATTGCAAAAGAGCCTTTACCATCTGCCCAAGCTGTTGTACCAATAGCCGTAGCAAAATCAGCAGTTGCTGCAGATTGTCGCATCATGGCCAAAGAGTTAAATCCACTTGATAATGTCGCCGTACCAATTGCCATAGAAGAAGCCTTCATGGCTTGTGCATAGTTACCTAATGCAATAGACATTCCGCCGACAGCCTTATTACGATTACCAATAGCAATACCATTATAGTTAGCGTTAGTTTCGGTCCTATCTAAAATATCATTATAAGTACCAATAGAAATACCATCAACATAATTAGCGGTATAACGTTGAGCTGGTATATTCGTCTCTTCCAAAGCTCCCATATTACCAGGATTTTCATAGTTAAATATTTTACTTCCTGTTGAAGCAGGTGTACTACCGACTGCATAACCAGATTGGTTTACAGCACTAATAATCATAGCAGCATTAACAGATGTAATATTCACACCTACTAATAGCGCAGCCACGGCCATAACAGCGCCCATGCGCGCATGTATTTTGCCTGTGTGCAAGGATTTAACCTTACCACCACCACTTTTCACGATTTCAGAAACTACTACATAACACTTCTTTGTCTTACTCCAAATTACATTGTAAATTCGATTCATAATCTTCCCTCTAGCTTACAATACACACAAATAAGTTCATTTCTCACAATAATTTCACTAAAACTTCATCATTGTTGATTGTCATAATAATATCAAAATATTTCTATATGGTAAATAAAAATTCATTTTATATTCATCTTTGCTTAGTTTATAAAATAATACCAATTATGTACACTTTACACCGCATAAAAATAAGCGTTATCAATAAATAACGCTTTTAATGTAAATTATTCTTATTTATCCCTTATTTTTCTATAGACTATATAATAATCATTCTATCTTTTATGCATTTTTTATAATTAGCAAAATGTTTATT
>ENA-OWLZ01000287-OWLZ01000287.1-metagenome-genome-assembly--contig:-NODE-287-length-14399-cov-4.954336_pt1 | contig 14399 bp, 13 predicted proteins | sample MGYA00245341_ERZ651117 | MGnify/ENA primary metagenome ERZ651117 (study PRJEB26857, sample SAMEA4031763) | metagenome | biome: human; feature: oral; material: saliva | place: Philippines | collected 2014... | reverse complement strand
CCGGAGTTTCTTCCGATCCCGTTCTGCCCGTTTGAGGTCCGCCGACGACGATTTCACCGTGCGGGTTGATAAAACCGCCGGCACGTTCAATCAAGTCGCCCATAGGCGTTCCGATAGGAACGTCAACGAAGACGGATTCCTTGTGTGCTACACGGCCGGATACGGTAATATCTTTATCGATAACGGGCTTACGTTCTTCAATTGCCAAAGCAATATTCTTTAACGTTTCCGCATTGTCGATACAAGCGCCTACTGTACCGGGCAACTGACCGGGCTCTAATTCAATGCCCATAACTTCACGAACGATAACACGTTCGTCACCGGCCGGATACATATCGGGCAGGCGGAAGACATCGATGTTGTCTTCGTTACGGCAAGCCTTAATCAGTTCAATAACCGCTTTTTTGTGCTTCGGTTTAATGGCGATATAGCCCTTGGGAGCTTTCGTAATTTCCATGGCATACTTGACGCCGCGAACTAACTGAGCCGCATCCGTTTCAATCTGATGAATGTTGTGAGCCAAGAGAGGTTCACATTCGGCACAGTTTGCAATGAAACAGCCTTGGGGAATTTCCGTCTTCAGCTTTACAGCTGTCGGGAAACCTGCCCCGCCTGCCCCGACAACGCCGGCGGCAGCAATGGCTTCGAGGTTCGTCTTCGTATCCGGAATTTTAACGTATTCGTCAAAATTCTGCTTGTCATCCGCTTTAATTACGATGTCCGTTTCCGTCACAGCCGTAACTTCGCCCGTATAACTAGCATGGATATTAGCACCCAAACCGGAAGGTTCCGCGATTAATTGACCGCGTAATACCCGATCGCCTACTTTGACAATCGGACTACAAGGACCTCCTACATGCATTCTGAGAGGTATTTTGATTTCTGACACTTATTTGTTCACCCCCATTCCCAGATTAATTTTACAGAATAAATTGCATGAATAACGTTGAAAAGGCTAAAGATTTTTAACCAATTCTTATTCCTACTATCTGCCTCTGTAATAATAGCATAAGCCATAAACTTTCACAAGCTTTTTTACAATTACTTAGTGATATAATTAACATTATTTAACAAAGGCCGCTACCCTACTCATTTTCACCATGTATTTATCCTTTTTAGACTTATATATTAATTAATTATTTTATTCATTTTTTTAATATGTCAACGAGTTTTGTCCTGAAAACATAAATATATAAGTCTGTAGTGAATTTACAGACTTTTGAATATTTAAAATTTATAACCTTTACTTGAATCCGTGTAATTCTACGTAATTGCAAAAAGAGCGTTACTTTCTTCAGAAAGTAACGCTCTTTCACATAATAATACACTCTTTTAAAGATAAGTATGTTCTCTTTTTTACAAATTTTTTTTACGCAAGTCACGAAGAAGGCGTGTCACATGCTCAGCCGCTCCTTCAATCGTAACTTCTTCTTCTTCTTCAGTGCGGCGAATCTTAACTTCCACCTTTCCTTCAGAAGCCTTGCTGCCTACAGTAAGACGTACGGGATAGCCGATAAGGTCGGCGTCATTAAATTTAACGCCCGCCCGTTCATCCCGATCGTCGAGCAAGACATCTACATCAAGATCGAGCAGTTCGTCATACAGTTTCTTAGCCACGGAAACGATGGCTTCATCTTTCATATTGACCGGGAGGACGACGGCTTCAAACGGAGCCGTGGCAACAGGCCAGATAATCCCTTTGTCATCATGGAGCTGTTCAATCGTAGCCGCTACTGTTCTCGTAACTCCGATGCCGTAACATCCCATGACGAAAGGTTTAGCCTTACCGTCTTTATCGAGGAAGGTCGCATTCAGACTTTCGGAATACTTCGTACCCAAGCCGAATACCTGTCCTACTTCGATGCCTTGAGTCAGCTTGACTTCACCGCCGCATTCGGGGCATACATCCTGTTCCGTAATAAGACGAATCGTTGCCGTCTTCACGTCCTTAAAGTCGCGAGCCGGCGTTACGTAACGATAGTGATAGCCATGTTTATTGGCACCGGTTACGCCGTTTTTAATCTGCATAGCCGTTTCATCTACCAAAATAACAAAGTCATCATTCTGAGGTCCGGCGTTTAGGGGACTCATATATCCCGGTTCCAACCCGTGAGCTTTGAGTAATTCGGGAGAAGCCGCCTGAACATCATTGCCTCCCACCAAGTTCTGTACAGCCACGTCATTTACTTCGTGGTCTCCGCGAACCATAGTAAGAACGAGCTTTCCGTCTATATCGAAGGCAACGGCCTTAATCGTCTTTTCAATAGGTACCTTTACTTGTTCGACAAGGTCCTGAATGGTTGCACATTCGGGCGTTTCGAAAAGTTCCGCTTCGTGCATCTCTTCATCTTCGGAAATCAACGTATTGGGAACGGCCTTTTCCACATTTGCCGCAAAGCCGCATTTCGTACAAATGACTACATCCGCTTCGCCCGCCTTGGCAAGGGCCATGAACTCGTGACTGTAATTTCCGCCGATTTGGCCCGAGTCGGCCAGAACGGGACGATATTCAATACCGCATTCCGTAAAGATACGGCTGTATGCGTCATACATCGTTTCGTAACTCTTAATCATGCCTTCACGATCAACGTCAAAAGAATAGGCGTCCTTCATGACGAATTCACGACTGCGCATTAAGCCGAAACGGGGTCTGATTTCATCTCTGTACTTATTTTGCATCTGCCAAAGGTTGACAGGAAGCTGTTTATACGACCGTAATTCATTCCGGACAAGGGTCGTAATTAACTCTTCGTGCGTAGGCCCGAGGCAATACTCATTATCGTGGCGATCCTTTAATTTAAACATTTCCGGTCCGTATACATCCCAACGACCCGTTTCACGCCAGATTTCTGCCGGCTGTACAATGGGCATCATGACTTCCTGAGCCCCGGAGCGATTCATTTCCTTACGAATAATGTTTTCAACCTTAAGGCAAACTTTACGGCCCAACGGCAGGAACGAATATAGTCCGGCTGCATTTTTACGCAACATACCGGCTTTCAACATTAACTTGTGACTGGCTACGTCCGCTTCGGCAGGGTCATCCCGCAACGTAGGCGCATATAACTTGGATGCCAACATATGTATACCTCCCGTATAACTCGGCCTTCCCGACCGACCTGTTTATTTGATTCGTGAATAATATCACGATTTGTATTTAAGTATAACATATGAATGTTTCGGCTAACAAGAGTTTATCTTAATATTTTGTCATATTTATACCGAGTCGCCTAGCAAAACCGATCGCGTTTCTCTTCAATTTGACAAGGCAGGCAGACGATTTCTTCATGCAAAGCTCCTCCCGTTTTTTCTAAATATCGCCGTACCGATGCCATATCTTCATCGGCAATGAGTAAGGACACGCCGCAACATACGGAAGCTTGCCTGGGTGTCGGCGAAATACGTACCGCTATTTTCGCCTCTTTCAAACCTCTGTATAAAGTCATGGCCTCTGTATGATTTTTAAAGAGAATATACCAATCATATTTTTTCATTTTATCCCAACATTTCAATAAAAGCACCGATACGCGTACGCAATTGTTCCGCATCGTGATCATCGTAATCCGTTTCAATGTGCAAAGAGGGAATCCCTGCATCCTTTAAGGCTGCTTGTACATCTCGGCTTTCCGTATCATAGAGGGTACAGAATTTCAAGTTTACATCAATTACACCGTCAACCTTATACTCTTTGCACAAACGCAATAAGTCGTCAATACGACCCGTATTGGGTGTAAAGCAGGCACAGTTATTTTTCATGTATCGTTGTGCCAAGGCCATGATTTGACCGTCCGCATCCGTCGGGGTTTCATCCACTTGATGTTCAAAGTACCTCGTACCGGTACAACATTCTTCACAGACAACGACGGCACCCGACGTTTCTACCAAGTGATGCATCTTCCAATTCGGAATAGCCATAGGGGTACCGGCCAGAAGGATACGCTTTGTACCTGCAGGGGCTACGCCTACGCCGTCGGCAATGCGTTTTTCCAGTTCATCGGCCAAAGCATTGGCCATATCCGTACACCGCTGCGGATCGTCGAAGAAGGCAATTTGCATCATCAGCAAGGCATCTTTACCGCTAATGGGGGCCGGGTCGGCCTTACGACAGGCAAAGACTCTTTCCAAAGCCTTGCGTCTCTTATTGAGAAGAACCGTCGCAGCATGTAGTTTTTCGGGTGTTACCTCATTACCCGTAAATTCTTCTACAACAGCCTTGAAATCCTTAATTTCTCCGGCCCATTTTTCAATATCTTTGGGTCGTTTCATTTGCGGCATATCCATAACATGCATGGGTACGTCGCGACCGAGGATTTCGTACGCTTTCTTTTTACCGTCACAAGTCGTTTCGCCTACGTACATATCGGCAATGCGGAAGAACGGACAGGTGCGTCCGATTCTAGCCCCTACAGAAGCCTTGATCAAAGAACACATACTCTTCGGTAAAACCTGTTCCCCCGCAGGAACCCAGAACTGCGATCCGCCGCAAAGACCTGTAACAATGCCGTCAGCCGCTACGATAATTTCGTCGGGCACATAAAGACAGAAGGTGCCGAAAACCTTACGACCCTGTTTTTGCGCTTCAATCAATTCAGCCGGACGAATACCGTGAATATCCGAGACAACCATATCCCAGAAAGCCATGCCTTCCGGTCGGTTCTTTTGGGATAAGTAAATATCCCCGAATGCCTGAGGTAATACGGAACATAGTGTATCGTGAGCCTCCAGGTCCATTCCCAACTCTTTCCACATTTCATGTCTGTCTGCCATCATTAAAACCTCCGCTTCTTATGATTTTATGCAAAAATAAACAGCCATGTCGAGGCATACGCCTCGACAGACTGTAAATTCCTTATGATCTTATCCTAAAACATACGGTGCTATAAGACCGCAAATGATGCCGATAATGACGACACCGAAGAAAATCGTAAACAAAGCCTTTGTAGGAAATGCTTTCTTGACGATAAGCAGAGACGGCAGGCTTACAGCCGGCAATGTCATCATTAAGGTTACGGCCGGACCGGTCGATAAACCGGCTGCCAGTAAGGTTTGTACAACCGGAATTTCCGCTGCCGTAGGGATGACGAACAAGGTGCCGGCCAGAGCCAAGCCGATAATTACGAAAATATCGTTACCCCATTCACTGCCGACTGTAGGGAACAACCAGGCACGGGCAAAACCCAAGGCTAAGACGACGATTAAATAAGCCGGTATGGTATGAAGAATCAATTTCCACAAACTTTTCATCCAACGAAGCATGAAACTTTCCATTGCATCTTCTTTATCTTTTAAAGCCAAGTCTTTTTCCGACACTACCGCCTCTTCACCGGCTGCCTTACCGGCCAACCAGGAAACACAGAAAACGGTAATAATCCCGGCTACGATTCTAAAAGCCGCATACTCCCACGAAAGGACAAAGCCCATGAACACGATAGTCGCCGGATTGAGAACCGGATTGGCCAAAAAGAAAGTAACGGCGGAACGGACCGATGCCGAACGAGCACGCAACCCTTCCGTAACGGGAGCGGCACAGCAGGTGCACATCATCCCCGGAAGGGCGGCCGCACCGCTACGCAGGCTCGATGCAAAATCATTGGCCCCCATAAACCGGGTTACCCATTTACGCGGGATAAGCACTTGTACTAACGAACCGACAAGAAGGCCCAAGACAACGGCCTTCCAAACGGCTGTAAAATAAGCCGACGCATAATCGAGAGCCGCTTGTACAGACGGCTCCGGCGCCTGTGCCGACGTTCCCGTAATAATGGATGAGCCGATACTTCCCTTGGCTGCCGCTACGAAAGCCTTAGCATAATACGGATCCCATTTGACATAAAAGAGCCCGACTACGGCCACGATAGCAAAAATTAAAGGAAATAAAACCTTATGTCTCTTACTCACATTTTCTTCCATATAAAAATACCCCCATCGTCCTACTTGCAAGCACTTGCCAAGGTACGACAAATAATAATAAATTCATCTTCCTGAACCGTTCGTACGCTGATTAGAACTCTATCATGCTGGACTCGCACAATAACGGGAATATCCGCTTCACGCAGACGCTTTTCCGCCTCTGCCGCCGTCATCCCGTCGATCTCCAAGGCTACGGCATAGCCGGGCATATTGTACTCGGGATAAGAGCCGCCGCCGACCATGTCCGTCACTTCTTCCACCCTCCAACGAACGGGAAGGTGTTCTTCTTCAAGAACACGAATAAACCGACCGCACTTCTCCTGTGCTTCGTCCTTGGTCAGGGCCAACATTTGCAAGACGGGAATATCCCGAATGGCCCGTTCTTCATACAAATAGGAACGGAAAGTCGCTTCCAAAGCGGCGATAGTCATCTTATCGACGCGCAAAGCCCGGAGAAGTTGATTCTTTTTCATCGCCTCAATATATTCTTTTTTACCTACAATAATTCCCGCCTGAGGACCGCCCAAGAGCTTATCACCGCTGAAGGTTACAATATCACACCCTTTGGCAATCGCTTCCTTTACAGTAGGTTCATAAGGCAAGCCGAAACGAGTCATGTCGATTAAAAGGCCGCTGCCCAAGTCGTTAATTAACGGTAACCCGTGATCATGAGCCAGTTTGGACATGTCTTCCATAGGTACGCTTTCCGTAAATCCCACTATGTGGTAATTACTGGTGTGCACCTTCATGAGAGCTCCCGTTTCCTCTCCGATAGCCCCGGCATAATCAGACAAGTGCGTCTTATTGGTCGTCCCGACCTCACAAATATGACCGCCGCTATGCTCAATAACCTGAGGAATACGGAACTTACCGCCTATTTCGACCAACTCGCCACGGGAAATAACCACTTCTTTTCCCTTTATCAGCGTATTTAAAGCCAGCATAACGGCTGCTGCGTTGTTATTGACGACAAGAACATCTTCCGCACCCGTAAGTTCTCTAAGCATATCCGTCAAATGAGAATAGCGGGAACCTCTTTGTCCTTGAGCAATATCATACTCCAGGTTCGAGTAATACCCGGCTACGGCCGCCACATGCAGGCATACGGATTCACTCAATACGGAACGCCCCAAATTCGTATGCAACACCGTACCCGTCGCATTGATGACACGGCGCAGGCGAAAGGCCTCGCGATCTTTGATCTGCTTTGATACGAGAGCGGCTACTTCTTCATCAGCAGGCACGTCCGTTATCTTTTTATTTAAAACATCCTCTCTTATTGTAGCCAACACCTTTTGCAAAGCGTCTTTTACAAGAAGAGGTGAATACGAGTCGGCTAAGGCCGTCATGTCGGAACGACTCAAAAACACGTCCACCTTCGGAAGAGAGGCCAATACATTCCGTTTTTCTTTCACTATGGGCACCAACTTTCTACTGTAATAGAGTGTACCGTTTTATTTTATACTTCATGGTATGTAACGGACAAGCCTTCTTTCTCAGCATGGTAAAAGCCGTCACAGGAAAGCTGTTCTTCTTCCAAAAGCGTTTTTAAAGCTTCTTCTTCACTTAAGTCGTACTTCAGTGAAAAGCCGCAACTGGCATATATTTTAGAAGGTGTCGGTATAATGCGTACTGCCAAGCCCTCTTTTTTAGCCCTTTCTTCTATGACCATGGCATCGCGCGTGTTTTTCAGCAGGGCTACGCCATAACGTTCCATAGTCATTACGGTTTAATGATGCGATAAGCCTTACGCATCATCTCAACAATGGCATACATATTCGTAACTTCTCCTACGGCGACCTTCTCGGTCAGCCCGTAGAAGTTAAGGCAAGCACCGCAGCCGAAGATTTCCGTTCCGGCAGCCGCCATCTTTTGCAAATCTTCCAATACTTCCGAGTCTTTAGTAATAAGCGGTACTCCACCGTTATAGAAAATAATGCGGCGCGGCAGCACATCTTGTTCCGTCAAAGAATAAATGAATCCTTTCATCAGATTCTTACCCAACTGTTCATCACCTTTACCCATGGTAGGCGAATCGATGACGACAATATATTCATCCGTATCCTTATCCGCTGAAGGTACTTGAACCGCTTCTTCGCCTTCAGTCTTGGTAACGGTTACGACAAAACGATCGGCACTTTCTTCTTTTAATTCATAAGTATAGCCGAGTTCCGCCGCCATTTTACGCAAGTTTTCCGTAGCAATTTTGTTATCTACCGTCGTTTCTACGACATCTTCCGTTCTTAAAGTCTTACGTGTTTCAATCACGGGTAACGGGCATGCCATTCCGACTGCATTTACTTTTACCATTTTAAATCCCCCTTTACATAAGCAAGGAATACCTGCCGCACTGCGTCGGTTTCCTTTAAATAACAGTGCGAAAAGGTACGCTCCCCTTCGCACGCTTCTATTGAATATAACTTAAATAAGTTTTTGTTTCTTCTCGTTCGGGATGAGAAAACAAATCCTCAGCGGTACGTCGCTCTATAATTTGCCCCTTTTCCATATAGACAACATAGTCGGCCAATCGCTTCGCCTGTGACAGATTGTGCGTCACTATTAAAACGGCACAGCGGTCTTTCAGTTTTTTCAGTGTCTCTTCAATACGCAAGGTACTTTTGATATCCAAAGCCGAACAAGGTTCATCAAGTAATAAAACCTGAGGCTCTAAAGCCAAGGCACGAGCTATACATAAGCGCTGCTGCTGGCCTCCCGACAAAGCTACGGCCGGCAAGTCCAGTATGTCTTTGACTTCATCATACAACCCCGCCGCTTTTAAAGCTTCAACGGCTGTTTCCCGCCGCTGTGACGTCGTTCCCTTACGATGATAATTCAGTGCATAAAGCATATTATTTATAAGAGAAAAAGGAAAGACTGTCGGCTGCTGACCTATGAGTCCTACTTTTTTCCGAAGCTCACCCACATCCATGCCGGATATATCCATGTCGCCTAAAAAAATCTTACCGCCATGAATACGTACGCCGTCACCCAGGGTTTGATTCAGGCTATGCAACAACGTGGATTTTCCGCATCCGGACATACCGATAATAGCCGTTACGGCCCGCTCGGGTACGATTAAGTCGATATCTTTTAAAATCTCCTTCTCCTTTGTCCCTACCCGTAAGCCTTCTATACGAAGCTGAGCCTTCATTATTTCCCCCGCTTTAATGCAAATCTGCAAATACAATTAACAATCAAAAGCATTACTATAAGAACGAATGCCGTTCCGTATGCCAAGGACACGGAGTATCCCTCACTTACCAATAAATATAAATGGTAAGGCAACGACATAAAAGGATCCGTAAGTCCCGGGAGCCTTCTTGTAAACAAGACGGCTCCCGTAAACATGACCGGTGCCGCCGCTCCCATGGCATAGGCCGTAGCCAAGGCTACGGCTGAAAAGAACTCCTGTTTTCTCGTACCTATAACCAAGGTAGCCACAATATGCATATCTCCTATACCTAAGGCTCTGGCAGCCTCGATGCGGTCCACAGGATATTCACGAAATATTTTTTCCAAACGGACGGTAATAAAAGGAATAATCATGATTCCCAACGTCATACCCGCCGTCAACACACTCTTATGTATATCTAAATGAATAAGAAAAATGCTGTACCCGAAAAGACCTAACAAGACGGACGGTATACCGGAAGCACACTCGGTACAAAAACGAAAAACCTCATATGATCGTCTATTCTTGCAAATAAATACAGCCCACACGGTCAAGAGTGTCGCACCTAAGGATGCACACACGGCCGCTACCGTACCGGATAACAGGGAGCCCACAATGGCCGGAAAAATACCGCCTGCCGTTCCTAACGGTGTCCCTGAAGGAAAATCAAGAATAAAGGACGGACTTAAGTACTCTTCACCCTCGGCCAAGATGTACAAAAAGATGAAAAATGTCACTCCTACTGTCAGTAATCCGCATATCCAAATATAGAGGGAAAGCAACTTTTTTAACATCCCCGGAAACTCCTCTTCTTATGTCGTACAACTCTTAATAAAAGACCGGACAGGAGAAGTAAAAACAAGAGTACGGCACCGGCAGCATATAAGGCACTGTAATGCAGACTTCCGTACTCGGCACTGCCCATCTCCAAGGCAATAAGAGACGGTACGGATTCGCCCTTGCCCAAAAGCTCGGGCATAATGACCGCATTCCCCATAACCATCATGACTGCCATCGTTTCTCCCGCCGCCCGTGCAAAGGATAATATCCAGGCACCGATAACGGCATTTTGCATATAAGGTAAGACAAGCCGGCGTATAAAATACATCATATCGGCTCCCAATGCCAGTGATGCGCCTTCGTACAAGCGGCGCACCTCACCGATGGACTCGACACAAGTAGATACGACAAAAGGCAATAACATAACGGCCAGGACAAGTGCGGCAGCCAGTATAGACTCGCCGGATGCCAACTCAAAAATCCTACCGATTCGATTCACCACAACGGTTAAACCGATAAACCCGAAAATAACGGAAGGAACTCCCGCCAACATGTCAATAAAAGCCAAGAGTATATCTCGTATACGGGCAGATACAAAAAAAGAAAGAAACAGGGCGCATCCCGCACCTACGGGAACTGCCAACAAAACGGCCAATAAGGATACATACAAGCTGCCGCAAATCATGGGAAAAATCCCCAACTCAGGCGGATTTCCCAAGGGATTCCAGTTGCGAGAAAGCAGGAAGGTCAACCAATCGGTTTCTTCGCCTACAGGCAATCCTTCATGACATATAAAGAAGAATAAAAAGACAAAAAGACCGATGACGAACCAGGCCCCTGTCGTCACACCGTATTGAATGAATCTTTCACTCTTTTTCATACACTCCCCCGTAAGAGAGAGAACGGACGAAAATCGTCCGTTCTCTTTTTAACCTATTTTACAGGAATAAAGCCCATAGCTTCAATCAGCTTTTGTCCCGCATCGGAACGCAGATAGTCCATAAAGGCTTTTTGAACCTTTGTAAGTTCACCGCTACCGACGATAAGTAAAGGACGCTGAATCTTGTACGAGCCGTCAACAATCGTTTCCGGTGTAGCTGCGACGCCGTCAACTTTTAAAGCAAAAATTTTTCCTTCATTTTGCTTAGCTACCCCGTAAGAAGCGTAGCCTACGGCATTTTCATTTTCAATGATCTTGGCTACGAGAGCTCCCATGGACGGAGCCTGGATGGCCTTATCCGTAACCTTCGTATCCCCCATAATTTTTTCTTGGAATACCTCATGAGCACCGCCGCCCAAATCTCTCGTTACAACGACAATTTCCGTTGCCGGCAGGGACGGATCCACTTCATTCCAAGTCTTATATTCACCGGAGAAAATCTTTTTAATTTGATCACTCGTCAAATTATCCTTAATTTTAGCAATGGGATTGTTGGGGTTGACGGCAATGGTTAATGCATCGATACCCACCTTGTATTCCTGATAGTTTTTTATTTTTTCCTTTTCGCTGCTCTTTACTTCTCTGGCCACTAAGCCGAAGTCGGCCGTACCGTCAAGCAGTGCTTTAATGCCTGCACCGGAACCGCCGGACGTAACGTTAATTACAATATCCGCATCGGGCAAAGACGAGTCCGCCTTGTTCCATTTACCGTACTGTTCCGTAAAAGCCGTACCCGCTTTAGTGATAACCGGAGCCAAGGTTGACGAGCCGAAAAAGGTAATATCCGTCTTTTCCTTCGCCGTATTGCCGCCGTTACCGCAGGCTGCCGTAAAAACAAGACTTGCCCCCAGGGCCAATACTGCTAAAAATCTACGTGTAAACATATGACAACTCCTTTGTAATTATTGTAGAATACACATAAAATAGTATCTCTTCTTTATAGCAGGTCTTCCGGAGCAGCTTCTATTAAGCTTTTTCTTCCCGTATTGCAAAAAAGAATTTTCTTAAAACAACTATATGCGTATTATACTTAACAGGTATTATCTTACTGCATGCCTATATGACGGTCAATTGAGTATTAATAAGATAAACATATGCCAAACTATTAATTAGTATATTTTATAAATAACCGTGATTCTATAGACTTTTTTATTAAAAATCCCCCTTATCATTTTAACTTTGACAAGGGGGATCGGGTATTACTCTTTACACTTTTTGATCATACATTTAAGCTTCCGGCTCGATTAATCCGTACTTTCCGTGTTTTCTCTTGTAAACAACGCTTATTTTATCCGTGTCGGCATTTAAAAATACGAAGAAATCATGTCCTACCAAGTTCATCTGTAAGATGGCTTCTTCCACATCCATGGGTTGGGGAGTAAAGGTTTTCGTTCTTACAACTTCAAAGGCTTCATCCGATTCGGGAGATTCCGTGACAAGGGTCGGCTTGAAGGACCCGTCCTTAATGCGCCGGGCCAGTTTGGTCTTATATTTATGAATCTGCCGCACCATCTTATCAAATACGATATCAATGGCTGCATACATATCTTCGCCCGTTTCTACGACACGCAGAACGACTCCGTCTACCCTCAGGGTAAGTTCCGCAATCTTTCTTTCTTTTTCGACGGAAAGCATGGCCTGTAAGGTCACATCAGTATCGAAATATTTCATGATTTTCTTTTCGTGTTTCAGCACATAATCCTTTAATGCCGCCGTTATTTCAAGGTTCTTACCGCGTACACTTGTTGCCATAATACATCCCATCCTTTCTGAAGACTCGTTTCTTTGTCTTCTTAATTATAATATTCGACATAAGTTTCCGAAATCCTTCTTTTTCCTTAATGTTAATATTTTATTTTTGTCAATCTTTCGTTGACAACGTTGCGGAATTCATGCTACTATCAAATCCGTAATTAAATAGCCGTTCATCCAGAGCAGCAGAGGGACTGGCCCTATGATGCTGCGGCAACCCCCGCAAGGGAAGGTGCCAAGTCCAGCGGATTTCCGACAGATGAGTGCCGTATGTACGTACTGCCGTCACCTGTTGACGGCTTTTTATTATCTTTATTTAGCTATATCCCCGTAAAGGAGCGACCTTCATGATAACCTTAAAAAATGTTACCAAAGTATACGGTACTAAAGCGAAGGTTAATGCTTTAAGAGGCATCGACCTGAATATTAAGGCCGGAGAAATCTTCGGTATTATCGGCAAAAGCGGTGCCGGTAAATCGACCCTCGTGCGTTGTATTAACATGCTTGAAAGACCGACAAGCGGCCATATTATTATTGATGACCGTGATATGACGTCCCTTTCCGACAGCCAGTTGCGCCAGGAAAGAAAATCTATCGGTATGATTTTCCAACACTTCAATCTTCTTTCATCACGTACCGTTTTCGACAATATCGCCTTCCCCTTGGAATTGACATGCACCCCGAAGGACATTATTGCCAATAAGGTGGAAGGGCTTTTAGAACTCGTCGGTTTAAGTGACAGAAAATTCAACTATCCTTCCCAGCTTTCAGGCGGACAAAAACAACGGGTGGGTATCGCCCGTGCATTGGCCAGCGATCCTAAAATTCTCTTATGCGATGAAGCCACTTCCGCCTTGGATCCGCAAACTACGACCTCTATTTTAGAGCTTTTAAAAGATATTAATAAACGCTTAAAAATCACGATTATCCTTATAACTCATGAAATGGCGGTTGTTAAAGATATTTGTGACCGCGTTGCCGTTATTGAAGGCGGATACATTAAAGAGTGCGGTTCTGTTGTCGATATTTTCACGGATCCCCAATCGGAAACAATGCAGGAATTCGTTAAGTCCGTTATTAACACGGAAGTCCCCCAAGGCATTACACGCCTGGGCGTAACGGATCAACCCGAAGAAGGCCGCAATATGCTCATTCGTGTTCGCTTTAAGGGGCAAGTTACGAACGATCCCCTCATTGCCAATGTAATTCGTCATTCCGATGCGGATATCAGTATTTTGTACGGAAATATCGATTATATTCAAAACATTCCCTTCGGCTACCTGATTTTTACTATTATCGGCTCCTTGGAAAATCAAGTAAAGGCCCTTGATTATATTAAAAGCTTACCCGTAGAAAGTGAGGTCCTCGGCTATGTCCCCGGAAATCGTTAAACTCTTATTACAAGGCGTAGAAGAAACAATATTCATGGTTGCCGTTTCGGGAATCATTGCAATCGGCATCGGTATCCCCTTGGGCATTCTTTTGGTTACGACAGACAAGGGACATATCCTTGAGAATGCACCGATTAACCGCGTCTTCGGCACGATTGTCAACATCATTCGTTCCGTGCCCTTTATCATTCTCATGGTTGCCATCATTCCCTTTACCAAACTGGTAGCCGGCACCTCCATCGGTACCTCGGCGGCTTGCGTTCCCTTGACGATCGTCGCCATTCCCTTCCTCAGCCGTTTGGTCGAAACGTCCGTACGCGACATCGACTACGGTCTCATTGAGGCGGCTCAATCCATGGGCGCTACCCCCTTTCAAATTATTCGCAAAGTCTTGTTACCCGAAGCTTTGCCTACTATTATCAACAACATTACGGTTCTTATCGTCAGCCTTATC
>ENA-OWLZ01000286-OWLZ01000286.1-metagenome-genome-assembly--contig:-NODE-286-length-14412-cov-6.937661_pt1 | contig 14412 bp, 7 predicted proteins | sample MGYA00245341_ERZ651117 | MGnify/ENA primary metagenome ERZ651117 (study PRJEB26857, sample SAMEA4031763) | metagenome | biome: human; feature: oral; material: saliva | place: Philippines | collected 2014 | study... | reverse complement strand
GTACTTGTAAGCTATTAAAGGATATTCGGCAGCAGATAGCGGATGCCAATGGTATTAGCTATCAGCCTAAGGAGTGTCATTACGAAGGGGATTGTGCAGGCACTTGCCCTGCTTGTGAGGCGGAGATACGCTATTTAGAAACGCAGTTAAGAGAACGGAAACGCAAGGGATGGGGCATGAAGGTGGCTGGCTTGGCTGCAGGCATTTGTGTTGCTACGGTCCCGCTTACATCATGTCAGAATACTCCCAAAGCTTGCAACGTTGAGAGCAAAGCTCAGGATTCTACTGATATGTTAGTTCAGGGCGAGACAGAAGTTATGCCAGAAGCACACACAAGAGATTTGAAGTGCTCCATAGCTATTAGTGGGCGTGTGCTTAATGCGTCATCTGGTCAGGCTGCTTCGGAGGTTAATGTTATGATACAGGGAGGTAAGAAGAGAGTGTCTTTGGGCGAGGATGGAAGGTTTGCCTTGCAGGTTAATCGCAATGACACGCTCGTGTTCTCATCTTATGGGTATATAGATAAGGTGATAGCAGTGAAGTCTATTCGTAATCCTAACGATATGGTTGTCCGTTTAGAACCCTCTCTCGCCGTTGTTGGAGGGATAGATAGGGCATATTTAGAAAAAGAGTTAGCCGATAGCGCAGCACCGCAATCACATAAAGAGAAATGCAATCAGAAATAACAGCACCGTTTATAGCTATCAATCGGCATAGGCTCTCTACCGATGGGGAGGGCGTAACGACATTGGTAGGGTTCCATGGTTGTCCGCTTCATTGCGTCTACTGCTTAAATCCTCAGTGCTTACAAGCTGACGGGGTATGGTGCAGGATGACGCCAGGAGAGTTATATAGTGAGGTGGAGATAGACGACCTCTACTTTATGGCAACGGGTGGTGGCATCTGCTTTGGAGGTGGTGAACCCCTCTTACATTCAGACTTCATCAAGGCCTTTGCAGGCATAATGAACCCTGAATGGATATTGACAATAGAGACATCACTCAATGTACAGCTTGAGAGGGTCAAGTCTGTTGCCCCTTTGATAAAGCTGTGGTATGTTGATATTAAGGATATGAACCCTGATATCTATAAGGCATACACTTGTAAAGACAATGCTCTGGTAATCAGTAACCTTCAGTGGTTAGCAGCGAACGGGTATGCTGATAAGGTGATTATTCGCTTACCTTTGATACCCAAATATAACACAGACAAAGACCGGCAAGAGAGTCGGCAGCAGTTGGAGAAGATGGGCTTTATACGCTTCGATACGTTTAATTATATAATAAGGTAGGAATATTAATACTCTATAATATACATAGTTCATCTTTTGAAATATCCTTTGAAATCATTATCTTTGCAATTAATAAAAAGAAAGAGAGTATGAGAAAATCCCTTATCATTTTATCAATTATATTTCTGTTGTTGCCTATCAGCGTAACAGCACAGAGTTTCGATGCCTTATGGCAACAAGTAAATCAAGCAGAGAGAATGGACCTGCCAAAGACACAAATCAGCTTATTGCAGCAGATTGAACGGAAGGCACAGAAGGAGAAAGCCTATGGGCAGGTGTTGGCAGCAAGTCTGATGGCATCAAGGTTACGGACAGAGATAGCTCCAGATTCTGCTGAGGTGGAGCTGAAACGATTGAAGGCAAAGGCAAAGATGGTAGAAGGTAAGGATGAGGTCTTATCGGCTATCTACAACTGTGTCTTGGGTGTGATAGATCGGAATGAAGATGCTGGTAATGCTGATGAATACTTTAAGAAGGCACTTGCCAATCCTTCTCTATTGGCAAGCCAGAAAGCAGCTGACTTTCAGCCGTTGGTAGAAATCGGTAAAGACGATAATATCTTCAAGGGCGACCTGTTGCATGTTATTGGTATGCAGGTGGGTAACTACGATAAACTACATAGTTATTACAAAAGCGTTGGAAACCGAGAAGCAGCTTGCTACACGGCCTTGATGGGGATAGAGGAGAAGGAAGAGAGTATTCCAAAGCTCGACTCACTCATGCAAGAGTATAGCGACTTGCCTATAAGTGGGGAAGTTGCAATACGACGTTATCTATGTATGGGCAAGGACACACCCGTTGAGAAGAAGATAGCTTATATTGATGATGCCCTCGTTAGATGGGCCTCATGGAAGCGAATAGTGCGTTTACGTAATATCCGTATGTCACTGACAAAACCGATGTTCGATGCTCGTTTTGATAAGTCTAATGTTAGTTCGTCGGAGAAGAATAACTGGGTTAGACTGAATACACGCAACTTGTCGAATGTTACCGTAACTGTTACACGTACGAGACTGGCTGGAGATCACCGCCTTAGTGTCAATGATGAGGAGGATAGGGACAAGTTGATGGCAAGCCTGTTGCCCGCAACAAAGCAGACAATCAACCGTACTTACACTGGTCATAAGGACTATGAAGAGGTGAAGGACTCCTTCTTAATGCCTACATTACCTTTGGGTGTCTACCTTATTAAGATAGAGAGTTCTAATAAGGATGTCCTACCAGAGTATGCTTTCTACTATGTTAGTGACCTCTATGTCATGTCTGAACAGCAGCCGAAGGGGCTGTCACGGTATGTTGTAGTTAATGTTGTGGATGGGCAACCAGTAGCCGATGTAAAGGTTAGAGCTACCTATGCAGAATATTATGGTAAGCCTTCTGTTGTAAAGAAGCAGGTGACGAACAAGAAAGGGGAGGTCGTGTTTGAGTCGGAAAGCAATACCCCAAAGATTTATGTCGCTACGAGTAAGGACAAAGCCTTTAGGGAAGTAAGACTGGAAAGTTCGTATGATTACAGCGGGAGAAACTATGACAACTTGGTAACTGAGGTCTTCACGGATAGGAGTATCTATCGTCCTGGACAGACAGTGCACGCATCTGTCATTGCTTATCAGAATACAAAGCAAGGCTATAAGACGAAGGCTGCAGGCGGACTAACCTTCGATATGATCTTACGTGACGCTAATTATAAGGAGATTGGACGTAAGTCAGTGACTACAGACAGCTTCGGTACTGCTGCAGCCGACTTTGAGCTGCCTACAAGTGGACTGACAGGACGATTCTCTATCAAGGCAGATTATGGTACGAAAGGGTATGAGTCATTCTCGGTAGATGAGTATAAACGACCAACGTTTGACGTAAGTTTTGACGAATATAAGGACAAGTATGCTATCGGTGACACTATCAAGTTGATTGGACATGCTAAGAGTTATGCTGGTGTACCAGTACAAGGTGCAAAGGTGCATTACGTTGTCACGCGTAATACAAGCTATTGGTGTAGCTTCTATGAAGACGTTGCAAGCGTGAACGAACAGGACGTTATGACAGATGATAAGGGTGAGTTCGTTGTTACCGTACCTTTTGTATTGTCTGACAAGGTCAAGAAGGAAATAGAAGCCGGTAATGAAGACTTTCGCTCACTATTCTATCGTTTTAGCGTGGAAGCGTCGGTGACTGATGCTGCCGGTGAGACACATGAGGGCTATGCGTCGTTACCAATAGGTACAAAAGAGACGTTCTTGTCTTGTAATCTCCCTTATGAGAATCTGCGCAATAGCCTTAAAACGATAAAGTTCGGTTACTATAATGTTGCAGGAAATACTCTTGATGGTACCGTGAAATATGTGATAGTACCACAGCAGAAGGATAAGAGTAAGTATGTATATGGCAATTACACGACCGTGAAGGCTAATGAAGAGGTTGCTATAAAGGCTTTGTCTTCTGGAACTTATCGTCTACATGCAATTTGTGGGACGGATACAATAGACCAGGACTTTATTGTCTTCTCTTTAGACGATAAGCGTCCTGTTATTGAGACACATGACTGGTTCTATCTAAGTGGGAACCAATTCCCTCGTGATGGAGGTCCTATTTATATGCAGGTAGGCTCAAGCGATGAGAATCAATATGTTGTTTATTCTATCTTCTCAGGCGATAAAGTGATTGAGACAGGTGCTTTCAATCAAAGTAATAGTATAACGACACGCAAGTTTATATATAAGGAAGAGTATGGTGATGAGCTATTTCTTAATTATGCTTGGGTAAAGAATGGCGTTCTGTATAGGCATTCTGAGAGGATTAGCCGTCCGTTACCAGATAAGAAATTGATAGTGAAATGGAAGACATTCCGTAATAAGCTCACCCCAGGACAACAGGAGGAATGGACAGTGACCATTAATCGTCCTGATGGTAAGGCGGCTAATGCTCAGTTGATGGCAACGCTTTATGATAAGAGTCTTGACGAGCTCATGTCTCATTCATGGAGCTTTATCAACTTCTTTTCACTTAACTATACATTTGCTGAATGGCGTAGTCCTCGCTATGGAGGCATCTATCTTTCAGCTGATGCAAACCTTCTTTATTATAATGTGGATAAGTTGTCTTTCTCAAAGTTTGATAGCCGCTTCTTAGAAGAATATGATACGCCAGATGCTTATATTTATTCAGCAACATCAGACCGAATGGTAAGCATGACACGTGCCGTTAAGTCAATGGCTGAGAGAAAGGAGTCTGCTATGGCCGAGGTAGCTAAGGTTGGCCATGAAGACGACAATGAATCGGATGTGAAATTTACTGCTCCTGTTATCAAGAAAGATGAGGAGATAAAACAAGAAAAGGACAAAACGAAGACTGTAAAGCCTTCTATGCGTGAGAACCTCAATGAGACTGCCTTCTTCTATCCACAGTTGCAGACAGATGGGAACGGTAATGTAAGTATTAAGTTCACCCTTCCTGAGAGTTTAACAACATGGCGCTTCATGGGATTAGCACACGATGAGGATATGAACAATGGCTTCCTTTCTGATGACATCGTGGCTCAGAAGACCTTGATGGTGCAACCTAACATGCCTCGCTTTGTCCGTATGGGTGATGAGGCGATGCTTTCTGCGCGCTTGTTCAACCTTTCTGAGAAGGATATCAATGCTAAGGCAAAGATTGAAATACTTGACCCTGCAACGGAGAAGGTGCTCTTCACGGATAGTAAGGCTGTTGTCTTGAAGGCACAGGGGGGTGGTTCGGCAACGTATAGTTTAGCTTCATTGTTGGCAAAGAATGCTAACAAGCTTACAGCTGACCAATCCTTGCTCATTGTACGCTTCTTGGTTGAGGGCGGTGGGTTCTCTGATGGGGAGCAACACTACCTTTCAGTACTTCCTAATAAGGAGTATGTTACAAACACCTATCCGTTTACTCAGAATGAGGCGGGCGTTAAGACAATAGATATCAGTAAGCTCTTCCCAAAGAAGAGTACCGACCAGAAACTTACAGTAGAGTACACTAACAACCCTAACTGGTTGATGATTCAGGCCTTGCCATATATCTCTAAGACAAATGACGATAATGCTATCAGTCTTGTTTCGGCTTATTATGCAAATTACTTGGGTAATCACATCATGAGTACTTCACCGGTGATTAAGCAGACTATTGAGCAATGGAAGAAGGAGAGCAGTAAGGAAACTTCAATGATGTCGGCTTTGGAGAAGAATCAAGAACTTAAGTCGTTGACACTTAATGAGACGCCTTGGGTGATGGATGCAAAGAATGAAAGCGAACAAAAACAGCAACTCGTGCGTTTCTTCGATGCTAATCAGTTACAGAACAACCTTACTTCAATCTTCAAGAAATTGAAGGATTTGCAGCAATCTGATGGTTCGTTCTCTTGGTGGCCAGAGATGATGGGAAGTCTGTATATGACGGTTGCGGTGACAAAGACACTCGCTCGTCTGCAGAGTATTACGACTCCTACACCAGAGCAAACGGACATGATTAAGGCTTCTTTCCGTTTTATGGATAAGAAGGTGGCTAAGTGTGTGAAGGAGATGAAGCGTTACGAGAAGAAGTATGACACTACTCTCTTCCCGTCTGATGACCTTTGTGATTATCTCTACACCAATGCTTTGTTCTATCACGACCGTTCTACAAATGATATTAAGTACCTCATTGACCGCTTGACCAAGATGCCTACGGAATTAACCATTTATGGTAAGGCTAACACAGCAGTAATCCTTCAGCAGTATGGTAGGGTTGAGAAGGCACGTCAATACCTACAGAGTATCAAGGAATATACGGTTTATACGGAGGAGAAGGGGCGTTACTTCGATTCTAAAAACGCTTATTACAGTTGGCGTGATTATAAGATACCAACGCAGGTGGCGGCTATCGAGGCCTTAAAGGCCATCGCACCTAATGATAGTAAGACGCTTATCGAGATGCAGCGGTGGCTCTTACAGGAGAAGCGTACGCAGGCTTGGGACACACCATTGAACTCTGTTAATGCTGTTTGGGCCTTTACTAATAAAGGTAACTGGCTGATGCAGAACGGAGAACACGCTACGTTGTTGCTTGACAACCAACCTTTACAGACAACACAGCCTACTGCTGGCTTGGGATATGTGAAGGTTTCGCAGCCTGTCGACATCCAATCGCCTTCCCGTCATGAGCTAACAATCAATAAGACAAGCACTGGCACCAGCTGGGGGGCGGTCTATGCACAGTTCTTCCAGGCTTCGACAGACATCTCTGCAGCCACATCTGGTATGAAGATTATACGTGAGGTGCTGGTAGATAGCGTGTCTTTCAAGAAGACTATGCACCTTAAGGTGGGTGACAAGGTGCGCATCCGCTTGACAATCATTGCTGATCGTGATTACGACTTCATACAAGTTGTTGACAAGCGTGCGGCCTGCCTTGAGCCTGTCAGCCAGTTGAGTGGTTATTGTTGGGGGTATTATATTGCTCCAAAGGACTACACCACCAACTATTACTTCGATGAGATGGCTAAGGGTAAACATGTTGTTGAGACCGAGTATTACGTTGATCGCGCTGGTGTTTACCAAACTGGAACCTGTACAGTACAGTGTGCATACGCCCCAGAGTATAGCGGACGCACTGGAGCCATGGTTATTCAGGTGAAGGAGTAGACATGTAGACGAGTAGACAAGTGTATTAGTTGACAAGTAGACAAGTCTACAAGTGAACGAGTTATTAGATAGTGAGGCGGATAGGGGGTAGTGTTTTAACTCCCTTTCAGCCGTTTCTGTGACAAGTAAAGATGATGAGTAGACAAATAGACAAGTCTACAAGTGAACGAGTTATTAGATAGTGAGGCGGATAGGGGGATATTTTCTTACCTCCCTTCCACTCCCCTCACTCTTTTATACAAATAGTAGGAATGCTTCAAATAGAGATAGATAACGGTAGTGGTTTTTGCTTTGGTGTGACCACAGCCATAAAGAAAGCCGAGGAAGAATTAGCCAAAGGGACAAAGTTATATTGCTTAGGTGACATCGTACATAACAGTATGGAGGTGGAGCGTCTGACGAAGAAAGGACTCATCACCATCAACCATGAGCAGATGCGCGAGCTTCATGATGTGAAGGTCCTACTGCGTGCTCATGGCGAGCCTCCCGAGACCTACGAGCTTGCAAGGCGTAATAACATTGAGATCATAGATGCTACTTGCCCCGTGGTCCTTGCCCTTCAGCGGCGTATCAAGACTCAGTATGAGAAGGGACGACAGTCTTCTTATATGATAACATCCAAGGGTAACAGAACTGTCAACGACCCATCAAAACTCAGACCCCTAACAGAAGGAGAAGACACGACATCTTCCTCCTCTGTTTCTCTCCCTCCTGCAGTGGGCGAGGGACAAACCCTTAGTGCGTCGTCCTCCATTGTCATCTTTGGTAAGAACGGTCATGCAGAGGTTCTCGGACTGGTTGGGCAGACCCATAGTCATGCCATTGTGATAGAGAAGTTTGAGGATGTAAAGGCCTTAGACTTCACCCATGACATTTATCTCTACTCCCAAACGACAAAGAGTTTAGATGAGTTTCATAAGATAATAGACTACATCCAGCGTCATATCTCCCCTGATGCTAAGTTCCAAAGTTTTGATACTATCTGCCGACAGGTGGCCAATCGCATGCCTAACATCTCTACCTTTGCTGCCCGTCATGACTTGATTCTCTTCGTGGCAGGCCGTAAGAGTTCGAATGGTAAGGTTCTCTTCCATGAGTGCCTAAGTGTGAATCCAAACTCCCATCAGGTTGAGAGTGCTGATGAAATCGACATGAACTGGTTTAATGGGGTAGAGACAGTAGGCATCTGTGGCGCTACGAGTACACCAAAATGGCTGATGGAGGAGTGTCGTGATGAGATACTTCGACATACGAAATGATACTTTTTTTTTATCTTTTTACGAAGAGTTTGAATGCGAAAGCTATCTTTTTATGATAGACTTTCGCATTTTTTTTGTACCTTTGCACCGTCATTCAAGATTTAATGTGGCTTTATTGCAACACTTGGGTTAGGTTTTCTCTTGAAATGACAACATACAGAGTAACATTTGTTGGGCCTTCCAACAATTATAAATGATAGAGCATATCAGTCGTTGATAATAGGTGTTTAGGGACTTATATACTCTTTGGTAATCTTTTCATAACGCTTAAAGAAGTGAGAAGGTGCCATTTCTAAGGTTAGTGTTCAATCACATCCTTTGACATCTCTGTTCCTGTTATCAAAGCGTTGTAGCACTGAAAACATTGTGCAGCATTCTTGCTTGTGGGCATCCCATCACTCCTTTATTTTGGAGCATATCTCTTATAGTCCCATATTACATATATAATAGTATTCATCAAAAGTGTTGTTAATAGACTTATGAAAGAACAAAAGAGTTTCCTTGTACCTATGGCATTCTTAGGACTAATGTTTTTCACTTGTGGTTTTGCACTGGGTATTAATTCTTTATTGGTACCAGTATTGAAGGTGTCGTTAAGCGTCTCTTCCATGGAAGCGTATATGCTTATTGGTGCAACATTCCTTCCTTTCCTCATTTTGGCTATCCTGCGGGAATATTAATCAGTAAGATAGGGTATAAACGTACGATGGCTACTGCGTTTGGAATGTTTGCCATAGCTTTCGGAGCATTTATCTTCTCGGCAGATGCAAAGAGTTTTCCTCTGTTCCTGACGGCTTCTTTTTTCTGTGGAACGGCCAACACCTTCTTACAAGCAGCTATTAATCCCTACGTTACGATATTAGGACCAACGGAGAGTGCCGCAAAGCGTATCTCTATTATGGGTATGATTAACAAGTTAGCTTGGCCAGTATCACCGCTGTTTATTGCTCTCTTTGCAGGAGCCTCAGGCAGTGTTGCTATAGATGACTTAGGTAAACCCTTTGCTGTGATTATCTTTCTTTTCATTGCTTTGGGTGTTGTGGCACTTTTATCACCATTACCAGAGGTCAAGGCCGCTGGTGAGGATAGCAGTGAAACAGATGAGATTGACCAAGAGGTGTCTGCTTATGCGAATAGTAAAAAGTCTGTTTTCCAGTTTCCACATTTGGTTCTTGGCGCTATTGCCATCTTCTTTTATGTTGGTGCAGAGACCATCGTCTTGGGTACACTGATTGATTATGCAAACGAGTTAGGGCTTACTCATCCAGAGAACTACTCTTGGATAACACCGATTAGTATTAGTATTGGATATATAGCGGGAATTATCCTTATCCCTAAGTATCTTTCTCAGACACGTGCTTTACAGATATGTTCGTTCGTAGCCTTGCTGGGCACTGCCCTTGTCGTTCTTCTCCCAGGGGTTTATAGTATCTTTAGTGTTGGTGTCATGGCCTTAGGCTGTTCACTGATGTGGCCTGCTTTTTGGCCTTTAGCACTGATGGATTTGGGTAAGTTCACCAAGAAAGGGTCGTCACTCTTAACCATGGGACTTATCGGTGGAGCAGCTATTACAGTGTTGTTTGGCCTCTTAAAGGATGTTTCAGATGCTCGATATGCCTATGGTCTTTGCTTTGTATGCTTTGGCTATATTATGTTTTATGCTTTCAAGGGCTATAAGTTGCGTTAACAGAATATCGTCTGAAAGTGCTTTAAGTTTCTACACAACAGGTCCTTAATAAGACTCTTAGTTATAGGCTTATAGCACATCATAATCTTTAGAAGTATTAGATTTGCGGGATTACCTTTACGGAGGTAGTCCCGTTTTTGATGGTTCTTTTATTCTAAGTGCACAATCTCTTTCATGCGACAACCTTATAGAAGGCACTGCTATAAGGTACCTTCTCGGGTGCGAATAGGTCCTTACTCATTCTGTGAAAACCTCTGAGGAATGAACCTTCAGATAACTTTCTTAATTCATGAAAATATGTGACAAAAACACACAGGTTTGTCCTTAAATCAAGACAATATCATCTGTAAAAACGAACTTCGTAACTTGTAATATATCAGCATATTACATACTCTGTTGAAGAAGACGCCTTTCTTGCCTCAAGAAGGGCGTCTTTTGCATGCAAGAAGGGTATGTTCTTGAACGCAGAAGGGCCCCTTCTTGAACGTAGAAGGGCGTATACTGGTTTCAAGAGGGGCGAAAATTATTGACAAGCCGTTGAGGAGTTAAAGAGTAGAAAGAGTAAAAAACGAGGGAAGACAACAACATCTACCCTCGCTACATCTGTGTATTACGACCTGTTCGATACATACTCCTCGCACAGATAATCAGCCGTTAACACTATGAAAAACCCTTGTGTCGCCACTTGAAAAGCCCATTGAACCTAATAACTAACCTCGATTGAGGCTGGATAAACACGATAAGGGTCGTAGTACTCGGTGCAACTATTTATCATGTCTTGCAGGTTTGGCTTCACTGTCTTTCGATAACATTCCTGTCCATTGACGATGACTGTCACGGGCTTAGCCATGTTTACGAGCTCATTGTTCAGATAGATACGTAGCTGTCCACCCTTTGCTATGGTGTAGTTACGGTTGAATTTCATTTCAATTCCCCATTGTTTGTCGCGTTCAACAGCGGTATATTCCACCTCTCGAATACTTATTCTCACCACGTTATCATGGATAGTCATGTCGTAGTAGGTGCGATTCTTCGTAGGAGAAGCTATCACTTGAAGATTGTAGAAACCTGACCGATGCCGCCCATCCATCTCGTAGTCCTCCCAAAGAACAGTCTTTGGATAGGGGTTACGGACAAAGTTTTTCAGCCAAGGGGTAGTGAGGTCATAATTAATATGGTGTTGCATCCCTGGCAGAAGATTGATGCGATGAACAAAGAGCGGCCGCTTGTCGGCATCCATGGGGCGTGCCAACTGTGCCGAATCGAAGGCCACTTGCGTGTAATAAGTCAGTATGTTACGGTAGAATCCAGTGTCGTCTGCCCCTGTAAGGAATGAGAACCCCATGTTAGCACAGTTCTCTATCGGTGCATTCTTCAGTGGTTCGCCTCCTGCCATAGGCCCCGCTGCAGCCCAGTAGTCGGCATAGAACGAGGCAAGACGCTGACTGCCGTAGCCTCCCTCAGATATTCCGAAGACATAAAGGCGGTTGGCATCGATATAGTCCTCGACGAGTGCTTGTCGAAGAAGGCGTTCCCAAGCAAATTGTTTAGCCACCTGCCACCAGCGATAGTAGTCGCCCTCGTTAGGAATCTGTGGGATGAAATAGAGCGAAGGGCCGTCTTTGAACCTGTTGCCTAAGGCAAGTCCGGTAGACCATTCTTGTTCTTTCGGACCAGAGCCATGCAGGTAAAGAAACAAGGGTAGCTTTCCCTCGCTGCTTCCCTTCCATCCGTAATAGTAGGGCATGACCGCATCTTTCTCCAAAGCCACAGGCAGGTGCCATGAAGCCTTCACCCCTTTCCGTAAGTCCTCAGGCTTGGCAAGTTTCTCTTCCTTCAACGCCTGATTGGCTTCACACCATGCCGTCCACACCATCTTTTGGTTTTCAGCAATCTCATTAGCCTTCATCCCTTGTTGTATAGACGTCGTGTAAGGTCGGTTACGTTGGTAGGCCTCCTTGTTCTTCACCTCCTCGTCCTGTTTTGTTTTGAGGGTTTGTAGGAAATAGTTCTTCACCTTCTCCTGCATATTTCGTCCCTGTGCGTGAGCGATGTGTGTGTTTGCAGAGAGCGCAAACACCACTCCCACAGCAATAATAAAGTGATTGGTCTGTCTCATTTTACGACTTTGTATCTTCAATGTATTTGTTTGTTAGGGGTCAGTCCCTTGTAAGATTTAGCTTTGCAGACAAAGGTAAACATTTTCAAAGGACTGTGCAAGTGTTCTTAAAAGAATGAAACCTCACCCCTGACCCGCTCCGTTAGGAGATGGGTTGGGGTGAGGCTCTCTCGCTCTTTTGGGTGTCGACGGCGTTTGTTCAGTCTGTCGTCGTCCACTCCGATGTCTTTTCTTTTATTGTCAGCCTAAGCTTGTTCGCACTGTTACCTTGTCTTTTATCCTCAGTCAGACAGTGCTCACGCCCCTACGCTAACCATATATCTTGTCTGTTAGAAGCCACCGAAGCCACCGCCTGATGGTGGAGGACCTGAAGGACGTTCCCCTCTTGGAGGTCGCTGACCGCCACCTGGGCCCATACCCGGCCCGTTTCGGTCGAAACCAGGACCATCCTTTGGTTTCGGCATAGCGTTCTTACCACCAAAGAGGTTCAATCGGTAGGTTGCTCTCAGCATGATATAGCTGTTGATACTATTGTATTCTGTATCCGTACGACTCACCGAGTTGATGACACGTGAGAGATTGCTCTGTTGACGAAGGATGTCATAGAACTGCAAGCTGAAGGTCAGCGCGTTTCCTTTCAGCATACTCTGTGATATTTGTGCATTCCAGAGTAGCTCGTTGGTGTTCAATGATGCGTCGCTATAACCACGTCGACTGTTCTGGTGGAGGTCGGTCGAGATGCTCATGTTCCATGGTAGGTTAAGACTCAGCGTACCACCGTAAGCGAACTGCCATGTGCGTAGGTTGCTCATACTCTGCAAGTTGTTCTTCGTGTTAGTATAGTCTACTGACCCGTCTAACTCTAACTCCAACCACGATGTACGATAACTTGCAGCAAGTCGTTCAGCTAAGTTAAGCGACTTCGTGATATTCTTGTCTAAGCTACTTGTTCGGTTCAGCTGTAGATAGCTGACGTATCGGTTGAAGTTAGCACGGCTGAAGCTATGGATATTCCATACGCCAGCTGAGTCGATACTCATGTTATACATCAGTCCTGCATCAGCTCCCCAGTTGCCATTCACATTGACAGGCTGTATCGTACGAGCACCTGTGACAGCATCGTAGGTGACACTGTTTCCTATGGCGTTTCGGGTTGTTGAGAAGTTTGCAAAGGTCATCAACGCCTGCGCATGACTCTGCTTATAGGTGTTATAGAACAAGCGGAAGTTATTGGTGAAGGCTGGTTTCAGACCAGGATTACCAATTGAGATGTTCTGTGGGTCGGTGTTGTCGACGATACTAAGCAGCTGACTCATTGTTGGTTGAGCGATCGTACCCCTATAGTTGATACGTAGGTTGCTCTGCTCACTGAACTTATAACGGAAGTCGAAGGTAGGACTCCAGTTGAATACCGTGCGTGCTGTGTCGACATGTACACCGAGGTAGTCCTGCATGTAAGTGGAGTGCTGTGGTTGAAACATTACTCCCACGTTCATCTTCCATTTGTCGCGTATCATCCTCATCATCACTTGCATGTCGTGAGTATAGGTGCGATACTCAGAGTATCGACTCAAGTTATTATCAAGGTAGTTGCCCAATGGGTTGGTCAACAAGCCGAGATAGTTGTCCCATGAACGGTAGGCAGGTTTCAAGCTACCGAACGTCCCTGAGGGTAGAGCAGACAGATCGTAAGTGTCGCGGTCGCTCTTTGAGAAGCCATACTTAAACTGGTAGCTGAATTGCAAGTAAGTCTTGCGAGCTATTGGTTCGCTGTAAGTAGCCTGCAAGGCGTAGTCCCAGCTCTTTGTCGGCATGAGGTTGTAACGGTAAGCACGGTAGGTAGAGTCGTTACCGAGAGCGTCCTGCAACTGAAAATACTGAATGTCTTGCGTTGAGAACGTCTTAGAGTCCGAATTACTATAGTTAGCATCTGTGCGCAAGGTGACGTTTCGTCCGTTGCTGGAGAGCTTTCGGTTCACCTGTAACATAGCTCCCAAAGCAGTGGTGTTACCATAGCTGATAGTCATATTACGCTGTGTGTTCACCATCAAGCCAAGCCCTTTCAGCTGTGCGATAGCGGCCGTTGACAATGGATCGTCAACCGTTTCGTAGGGGTCGGCATTGTAGGCTGCAGACGAACTAACGACTTGTCCGTCGCTCTTACTTAGTCGGAAATTTGGTCGGAACATAATGTTCCATACCGAGTCGGGACGCCACTCGAGTCTGAAACGACCATCCCAAGAGTTTGTTCTGGTGTATTCTTGTGATAAACGGTTCGCAAATGAGCCCTGACTTGCTACGAAGTTCTCACTTGCAACACGTGTGTTCAGGTCGCTATTAGAGTGGTTCCAACGTACACTACCGTCCCACTGCAAGGTGTTCCCGTTGTCATAGTTCATGTTCAGACCCACCATCTT